>JAESGY010000194.1_pt1 | contig 46223 bp, 42 predicted proteins | sample 9269841 | NCBI WGS metagenome assembly JAESGY01 (sample SAMN17022865, study PRJNA683097) | algae metagenome | isolation source: Spirirestis rafaelensis WJT71-NPBG6 and co-occurring heterotrophs from... | place: USA: Pinto Wells, Joshua Tree National Park, Colorado Desert, CA | collected 2006-08-15
GTGCCCTTGTCCTTCCAGCTCTCCGAGGTGGCAATCCGCAGGTTCACCACCGGCTCGCCCGAGTTCAGGCGGCGCACCTCCGGGTCACGGCCCAGGTTGCCCACCAAGATCACCTTGTTCACACTTCCAGCCATCGCGGCTCTCCACTTCATCTCTCCCGAACGCTGGGGCCTCACACTGGCGAAGCCGGCATTTTCGGGTCTGTTTGCGCTCTCCTGTCCTGCAAGGACATCACCTATTGTTCTACATTTGTTCTTATAGAAATTCAAGGGGGAGCTTTGGCGGATGGGCCCTTGGAGCGCCCCTTGAGATAGCGTATCAGCACGTGCTGCTGGATTCGCGCCGGGAGGGGGCATGACCGGGAATGGTCTCGATGAAGGAGCGGTCGCCGCCGCCTGGAACCGGAACGCGGAGCAATGGACCCGGGACGTGCAGGCAGGGTTCGACCTCTACCGGGAGCTTTACACCTGGCCGGCCTTCGTCAGGTTCATGCCGCCCATCGACGGCAGGAAGGTCATCGATCTTGGCTGTGGCGAGGGCTCCAACACGCGCCGTTTCGCAGGGCTCGGCGGCTCCATGACGGGCGTCGATCTCTCGGAGGAGATGATCCGTCGCGCGCAAGAGGCGGAGCGGCGGGAGCCCCTGGGCATCCGCTATGAGGTGGGCTCCTTCACCGATCTCTCCGGGTTCGCCAACGGGCAGTTCGACGGCGCCATCTCCACCATGGCTCTCATGGACGGGCCGGATCTGCCGGCCGCCCTGGGTGCGTCCCATCGCGTGCTGAGGGTGGGGGCGACGCTCTGCTTCAGCGTGCTTCACCCTTGTTTCGTCACCCCTGCGCTGCGCTGGCTGGAGGACGGCCATGGCGGCTACCAGGGGCTTCAGGTGGGGCGGTACTTCGACAAGGAGCCCTTCGTCGAGCATTGGCGTTTCAGAAGGCCCAGCCTGGATGCGGTGCAGCCCTTCGAGGTGCCGCGGTTCCCGCGAACCTTGTCCGATTACCTCAATGCGGTCACGGCAGCCGGTTTCAGAATCGCCAGGATCGGGGAAGCCCCGTCCGTCCGAAGATCTGGCGCGAGAGCACCCTTGGCTCGATCGCTGGTACCGGCACGCGCCGCTGGTTCTCTTCGTGCTGGCGGTCAAGGAGGCCTGACGAGCAGGCGGGAGGGGGCGTGAGCAGGCAGCCTTACTCGGCCGCCTGCAGGTAGACCACGGGGGACTGCTCGGCCTGGACCTCGCGCAAGGTCTTGGCCATGTAGTTCAGGCGCTCGATGGCCTTTTCCAGGTCGAGCATGGCGCCGTTTTCGAGATCGTAGGCCTGGCGGCCCCGGTAGAGGCGGTTGACCTGGCTTTCCATCTCCGCCGCGGCCTCGTGGATGCGGTGGACGAGATTGTCCGCGATGGCGTTGGCGTTGCTGTCGGCGATGCAGAAACCGACATCGCTTGCATGAACCTGCGACATGAATGGACCTCTTCTTGTTCTTGTGCCGCCTCAGGCGACCGCCCGGTGCTGCTCGGCCGAAAGGCCGAGCCTGCGGGCCAGGGAATGCTTCGTCACCGGACCGATCCAGGGAAGCGTTGCGAGAAAAGCGAGCTTGTCGGAGCAGGAATCGTACTGGCGAAACAGCCGCTCCCGCTCGCGCCAGATCAGGTCGATGGCGTCCGCCTTGCCGGGATGGCGAAAGCCCATCCGGGCGGTGGAGCCGAGATGGAGCGCCCGCATGCAGCGCTCATAGGCGCGGCGGCCGATCGCCGGCGTGACGCTGGCATGGCAGATCGTGCCGATCACGTGCTGGGCGAATTCCTCCGCCGTCTCCGGGGTCGAGAACTCCGCCTCGGACACATCGCCTTGGAAAGCGAGCAAACCGCCGTGATGTCTCGATTCGAACCCGAAGCTTGGCATTAAGTTCACCGTATGTTCCAGGCGGCTTGGATCATCCGAACAAGCCGTGTTCCAGTCTTCCGAAGCCGGCGCGGAGCCCGCCATGGAAAGGCGGGCGGCCGCATCATCGACAGGTGCGAGGGACGAAGACGCGCCGGCGTTGCGAAAGGGCGCGCGCCCGAGCCCTGCGAACCTTGGCTTTTCAAGGTTTTGGCGGAAGAACCCGGCTCCCATAAGATGGGGTCTCGCCCCTCCAGTCGCAAGGTTCGAGGCAGGAGAGGAGCGGGATTTACGGCCGCTTTGTCGGCCTGCGGCCAGGGGGAGACCTCGCACCGGGCGATCCTGAAGGTCTGCGCCAGATCGGCCCCGGTTTCGATGTTGTAGACGGAAGCGGCGCAGGAGAAGGCCTCGGCGAAAGGCATCATCGCGCACCAGCTCTTTTCGGCCATGTGCAGGGGCCAGGTCCACAGCCCGTCGTCGCGGCGGTTGGCGACGCTGCCCCGGTCGATGAAGTAGCCGGTCGACTTGTGCTCGAGGCCGCCCTCGGTCACGAGCCATTCCTCGTTCTCGAAGATGCAGCGCTCTTCCGTCATGGCGGTCATCTCGAAATCCCTCCGGCCAAGCGATCCGCCTCAATCACGTCACATCCGAGGCGCATATCTCGTGCACGAACAAAACAAGAACATAAAGCCATGAGCCTGCATGTCAAGCAAACTCCGTTGTGCCTGACTGTAATTTCGGAGTAACCGGTACTATGTGGAGGGCTGGATGACCGGGCTGGAGCGTTTGCCTTTGATCCGGCCCAAAGTGAGGCGAAGTCGTTGCGACGAAACAGCGCCGCCCATGACCGAAGCTTGACCATTCATACTGGACGGAGTCATCCCCTTATGGCGAATCTGACGCGCCTGGAATCGGATAACCTCAGGCGTCTCGAAGAAATGCGGGCAGCTTTCGACAAGCTGCGGGCCGAGCGCATCCGGGCGGAGGGCGAGGTCGAGCGGCTGACCTGGGAGCTTGAGGAGGCGCGCGGTCTGGCCAAGGCCGAGCTTGGCACCGACGACGATGCCGAGATCGGGCGCCTCATCGAAACGGCCCTGGCGGAAAACGCCAAGCTTATCGCGGAATTCGGCGATGCCCTGCGCGACGTGGAAACCCGCCTCCGGCAGCTCGGAGACGAGCGTTGATCGTCGCTCACGAGATCGCCCGCGCCGAGGCCTCTCTCGCCCGCCTCGAGGGGCGGCGCGACGCGGCGCGGGACCGCATCGCGGCGGTGACCCGCGAGATCGAGCTCGCCAAGGGCAGGCTCGCCGTCAAGGACCAGGTCGAGGCCTTCATCGAGGCCGTGCATGGCAGCGCCAGCCGCCGCAACCTGGCCGCCTTCGAGACCCTGCTCACCGCCCTCGTGCAGGAGGTCCTGCCCGGCGAGAAGCCTATCGCGCTCGAGTTGTCGACCGAGCGCGGCCTGGCGTCCCTCGACGTCTGCGTGAAGCGACCGGACGGCAGCCTGGAGGACGTGCTGGAGGACAATGGCGGCGCGCTCACCAACGTGATCGGCATGGCCCTGCGCCTCATCGCCGTGGTCAAGGCGGATGTGGCCCGCTTCCTCGCCCTCGACGAGGCGGATTGCTGGATCGCGCCCGAGCGCGTCTCGTCCTTCTACAAGGTGCTGGAGGATGGCGCCCAGCGTCTGGGCGTGCAGTGCTTTGCCGTCTCCCACCACGACCTGTCGCAGTTTTCAGGAAAATTCCACATCGCGCGCGTGGTCGGCGACGCAGGGACCGGCGTGGAAGTGCTCTCGCCCGATTGCAGCGCCGCCTGGGACGACGTTCAGCCGGGCCTGCGCTTCATCCGCCTCGTCAACGTGCAGGCCTACGGGGATGCGACCCTGCGCCTGAGTCCTGGCGTGAACGCGCTCATCGGCCCGAACAATCGCGGCAAGTCCACCTTCATCCGCGCCCTTCGCGCCGTGTTCTACGGGGAGGCCCGCGACAGCCTCGTGCGGGCGGGGGCGAAGTCCGCCAGTGTCGAGATCGGCGTGGCCGGCAAGCGGATTTTGCGCTTCACGCGCCAGCCGCGCCGCTCGCCCGTGAACATCTGGTCGCTGCACGAGGCCGACGGCTCCGTCGTCGAGGAGAGGGGCATGCGCTACGAGACCGGCGGGCGCAATGTGCCGGACTGGGTGGCCGATCTCTTCCGCATCACCAAGGTGGAGGATCTCGACGTTCATATCGCGCATCAGAAATTCCCGGTCTTCCTCCTGGGCGAGACCGCCTCGCGCCGCTCCGCCGTTCTCTCCATCGGCCAGGAGGCAGGCTATATCCGCGACATGCTCGTGATCCACCGCGAGCGCTGCGCCCGCGACAACACCCTGGTGCGCAACGGCGAGAAGGAACTGATCGCGCTCACCGAGGCGCTGGCCGCGTTCGAGGAGCTCGACATCCTGAAGCTCAAGCTTGCCGATCTTCGCGAATCGGCAGGGCGGATCGAGGCGTCGGCCTCCCGCGTGCAGAACCTGCAGAGCCGCGCGGCCCAGCTGGCCGATCTCAGGCGCAGGCTTGACCGCACGCGGGCGCGGGCGCAGGCCACGGCCGGGCTGCCCCCGGCGGAGCATGTCGCCAGCCTGACGCGCGCCGTCGAGCGGGCCCGGGAGCGGGAGCGCATCGGCCGCCAGGTGCTCCAGAGGGGAAGCGCGCTGGCCCGCAGCCGGGCCAAGCTCGCGGCCCTGCGCGGGCTGCCCGAATCCGCGCCCGCACTTGTCGATGCCTCGCCGGCGCAACACATCCTGAAGCGGCTCGGCGATCTTCGCAGCGCCGCCCTGATCGTGCAGGGGCGGATGGCGCAGATCGATTCCGGGCTGCAATCGGTAAGAGCCGAACTGGCGCGGCTCGTCGACCAGACGGGCGGGCTTTGCCCGACCTGCGGCGCGCCCGTGAAGCCCGAGGCCCTGCTGCATCACCACGCCCATTCCCCACACCCGCAAGAGCCTTCGGAGCGGCTGACCGCATGATCCTGTCGGGAGATCGCATTGAAACCATCACCTGCCAGGGCCTCCTGGTCATCGGAGACCCCCATGTGGGCTCCAGGAGGCCGGGGCGGCGCAAGGATGCGGTCTGGCCCCAGGCCGTGCTGGGCAAGCTCGAGCGCTGCGTCACGATCGCCAATGAGCGCGGCCTTGCCGTGGTGATCCTCGGCGATCTCTTCGACAGACCGGTGGAGCCCGACGAGGCGCTGAAGAACCAGCTGATCCGGATCCTGAAAGGCTTTCGCCACCGCCCCATCGTCAATGTGGGCAACCACGACATCCAGCACACCACGCTCACCGACGGCGACAGCCTGGCGCTGCTGGGTCTCTGCGATGTGGTGGACGTGGTGGCCACCTCGGCTCCCGTGGCCGAGTTCCGGATCGGCTCGCGGCGTCTGGGCATCGGCATGACGCCCTACGGCCAGGAGATCCCCAGGGACGTGCGCGGCTCGTTCTCCGGCGTCGATTCCCAGGCCTGGTTCACCCACCACGACATCGCCTTCGACGGCGGCTATCCCGGCGCCGTTCCGCCCTTCGCGGTGGAGGGCTGCGACGTGCTCGTGAACGGGCACATTCACAAGACGCAGAAATCGGTTCTCGCCGGACGCACCCGCTGGATGAATCCCGGCACGATCACGCGGCAATCGGTGGATCTGGTCGAGCACGTTCCGCGGGCCTGGATCCTGGACGCGGGCGGCGGGCTGGAAGCGCAGGCGCTGCCCTTCGAGGGCAATGTCTTCGATCTCACCGGGCGCGTGGTCGATGCGGCCGACGGCTCCATGGTGGCGCGGGAGGTCGAGAGCGCCTTCGTCACCCTGCTCCAGGCGGAGTCGTCGACGGAGTTGAAGCGGAGCGGGGACGGGTCGATCATCCGCGACGAGATCGAGGCAAGGTTTGCGGCGGACGATACCCCCGACGCCGTGCGCGCCATCGTGCGCTCCCTGCTCGGCGAGGCCGTGGAGCGCCACGCGGCGCAATCTTAAGTCTTTCGGCAGACGCCGCCCTAGAACCCGAACGGATCGGAATAGGGCAGGCGGCGTCGGCGCACCTGCGTCTCGGGCAGGATCGGCCGCCCGATCTCGACGCAGATCAGCCCCTCGCAGGCGAGCGCCAGAACGGCCGCCACCCCGTCCTGGGTGTTCATGACCGCGCCGGCGCAGTCGACCAGCCGCATGGCGCCGGCCTCGTCGAGCTGATGCAGGATCCTCACCCGGTCGCCGGCGCTGACGGGGGTGCGCTTGCAGGCCATGATGAGGCGAACGGTCGTGAAGCGCGGCTCGGCGCGAATGCTCGCCAGGGTTTCGATGCTGAAGGGTCGACCGTCGCAGGACGCGGAGCCGTGGAGGGCCGCGGCGCGCAAGGGGTGGTTCAGGAGGTCTTCATCCGTCGCCACGTCGACCAGATGGGCCGAGCCGTCCCTGACGATCTCGAAATCGGCAATGTGCTCGATGGCCTCGTCGCCGATCTCGAACCTGGCCGGCTCCGCCGGCGCGCGGACGGACTCCACCTCCGGATCGAGCTCGCAGATTGCCAGGAAATCGGCAACCAGGGCGTTGCGCGTGACCGTCGTGGACGGGCGCTTCTGGGGACGGCGGGACCCGGAGCGGCGGGCGGAGCGCCGATCGGACAGATCGAGGATCGCTTGCGCGGACATCGGGTTCTCCAGCGTGGCATTTCGGGCGGCCAGATCGGCGGTAGCGCCACCGGTCTCGGGTGTCTGGCGCGATAAGAACATATATAGAACATCAAGGTCTCCGTCAAACCGCTTCCCGGCATCGCGTCGCCTCCGCAGAATTGTTTGGCCAGGCGCGATGGACGGGCTAATTGAGACAAAATGACGCCCCTGGCAAGCGCTTGTAAATCAAGGCTTTTGGGGCTTTCGATGCGGCCCCGGAAGTGGACCGGAAGGGTGCAATCTGGTATAGAACAAATAACGAACGCGCCTGCCTGAACGAAGGCTTCCGACAAGAGCGCGAGACTGGCTAGAGGGCCTTTGAAGCAGGTTAGGATCGAGGATGAACACGACCGACAAGAAAATTGCTGAAGTGCTTGGAAAGTTCGGTGAGCCGATGGCCGGCAACGTCTGGCGCGTCCAGGGCACGGCCGTCATCTACCACAAGACCCTTGAGCGCATCGCGGCCCAGGCGAACGTCGTCTTCGACGAGCCGAAGATCATCCGGGCCGAGCGCGACGAGGCGGTGATCCAGGTGACCGGCCGCATGGGCGAGCGCGTGGAATGGTCGATCGGCGAGGCGCTGATCGGCGTGAACTACCGCGTCTCCGGCAAGCAGGCGGCTTATGTCTACGCCATGGCGGAGAAGCGGGCGAAGGACCGCGTGATCCTCAAGCTCATCGAGCTGCACGGCTATGTCTATTCCGAAGAGGAAGCCGACGAGTTCAAGCAGGGCCGTCCCGGTTATGCCGAGGCCCATGTGGAAGCCGAGAAGGCCGACGCGGAGAAGACCAAGGTCGAAGTCACCGCCGCCAACGGCAAGGTGGAGGACGACCTGAAGCAGAAGATCAAGAAGGCCAAGACCATCAATGCGGTCACGGATCTGATGCTCCACTCCGACACGCAGAAGCTGCTCAACGACCTGCCGGAGGGCGTGCGCGACGAGATCCGCGACTTCGCCAAGGCGCGGCTGGTCGAGCTCGGCTGGCCGACCAAGAAGGCGGCTTAATCACTCATCTGCGCAGCGGGCGAGGCGGTGTAGGATCGCCTCGCCCGCTTCTTCTTTTCCCCGGTCTCGCGCCCGCGGTCGAGTTCATCGATGCCGAAATCTTCCGCCGCAGCCGCGGCCTCCGAGCAGGAGGCCTTGTCGTTATCCGAGCACCTGGTGGGCTCGGTGGAGCGGGTGACGTTCCACAATGACGAGACCGGCTTCTGCGTCCTGCGCATCAGGGCCCGCGGGCACCGCAAGCCCGTCACCGTCGTCGGCCATGCGCCCACCATCGCCATCGGCGAAGTCGTCGAGGCGAGCGGCGCCTGGCTTCACGACCGCAACCACGGCGTCCAGTTCCGCGCCGAGATGCTCGCAACCTCCGCCCCCACCACCGAAGAGGACTTGCAGCGCTTCCTCGCATCGGGGCTGCTGAAGGGCGTCGGCCCCGCCTGCGCGCAACGGCTCATCGCCTCCTTCGGCTCGCGCATCCTCGATGTCATCGAAAGGAAGCCGCACGAGCTCACGCGGGTGCACGGCATCGGCATGGCCAAGGCTCAGAGCATCTCCGCGTCCTTTGCCGAGCATCGCGCCCTGAAGGAGGTCACCGCCTTCCTCAACGCCCACGGCGTCGGCGGCTTTCTCATCACCCGCATCTACCGGACCTACGGGATCGGAGCGGTGGAGATCGTCTCGGCCAACCCCTATCGGCTTGCCCTCGACATTCCCGGCTTCGAATTTGCGGCCGCGGATCAGGTCGCCCTGCGGCTCGACGTGGAGCCGACCGCCGATGTGCGGCTTCAGGCCGGGCTTGCCTGCGTCCTGTCCGAGGCCGTCAAGGACGGCCATTCCGGCCTGCCCGCCGAGGACCTCCTGCGGCAGGCGAGCCGCCTGCTCGACATCCCGGAGGCTCAGCTGCTGCCCGTGCTCGACGGGCAGTGCAAGGCGGGCCATCTCGTGGCCGACAATCTCGACGGCCGGCGCTGCGTCTTCTCCAAGAGCCTTTATGGGGCCGAGCTCTTCATCGCGCAGCGGCTGAAGGACCTTCTGGAGGGGGCGCATCCCTGGAGCGCGCTCGATGGCGCAAGGGTCATCGCCGAGGCGGAAGCCTCCATCGGCGTCACCTACTCCCCCACGCAGCGCCAGGCGCTGGCCGCCGCCTGCCAGTCCAAGGTTCTGGTGGTCACCGGCGGTCCGGGCGTGGGCAAGACGACGCTCATCAGGAGCCTGACGCATCTCTCCCAGGCTCACGGTCTCAGGATCGCCCTGTGCGCGCCGACCGGACGCGCCGCCAAGCGGCTGTCCGAGAGCACGGGCTATCCCGCCAAGACGATCCATCGCCTCCTGGAGGCCTCCGAGGGGGGCTTTCGCCGCAACGCCAAGACCCCGCTGGAATGCGATTGCCTGGTGGTGGACGAGGCGTCCATGCTGGACATCCGGCTCATGGCGGCTCTCCTGCGCGCGCTTCCGGACGAGGCGTCCCTGCTTCTCGTCGGCGACGTGGATCAGCTGCCCTCCATCGGCCCAGGACAGATTCTGTCCGACATCATCGCGTCCGGGGCAGTCCCGGCCGTTCGCTTGAAGGAGGTTTTTCGCCAGGCGCGGGAAAGCCGCATCATCGCCGCGGCCCATGCGATCAATCGGGGCCTCGTGCCCGATCTGGAATCCGATGCTGATTCCGATTTCTACTTCGTGGAAGCCGCCAACCCCCTCGACGCCATGGCGAAGATCGCCATTCTCGTGCGCGACCGCATCCCGCGAAAGTTCGGCCTCGATCCCATGCGCGACATCCAGGTGCTCTGCCCCATGAACCGGGGGCGGCTGGGCACGCATATGCTGAACGGCGAGCTGCAGCAGCTCTTCAACCCGCCCGGAGCCGAGAGCCTTCACCGGGCCGGCTGGGTTTACGGCCCCGGCGACAAGGTCATGCAGGTCAGGAACGACTACGACCGGGACGTCTATAACGGCGAGGTCGGCATCGTGCGCGAGGTCAGGCGGTCCGAGGGTGAAATCACCGTCGCCTTCGACGACCGGATCGTGGTCTATACCCTGAGGGAGCTGGATGAACTGGCGCTGGCCTATGCGGTGACGATCCACAAGGCGCAAGGGTCGGAATATCCCGCCGTGGTCATTCCGGTGTCCCTCCAGCAGGCGTCCATGCTCAAGCGCAAGCTGCTCTATACCGGCGTCACCCGCGCCAGCCGCCTCGTGGTTCTGGTGGGCAGCCGCGCCGCCCTGGCCCAGGCGGTCGCCCATGAGGAGGAGCCCCGCCGGACGAGGCTTGGCGCCTGGCTCGCGGCCGGAGCTTCCATCCGGTCGCCGGAGCGCCTATGATGGACCTCCCGAAACCTTCCCGGAACCCGGATGAATACTGGAACGGAACATCCCAGCACCCATGAGCGCAGGGCGGGCGTGGTCCTTCTCGTCGGGGCGGTTCTCTGCCTCGTGGCCTCGGGCGGGCTCATGTGGTGGCGCTACGGCGGAGCCGTGTTCAACGACATGGTGCTGGCAGGGCTGGCCTGGTGCTTCTGAAGCAGCCCGGTGCGCGAGGTGCGCGCAAGGCCGTGGCTCGTCTTGTTCCAGCGGAACGGGGCCGTCATCAGCTCCCATAGGCCTCTCCAGGCCGCAAGGCTGACGAGGCCGTAATAGAGCGGAAGCAGCAGAACCCATGGCAGGAGCCGCCAGAGGCGCCGTCTGTGCAGGGCGACGCAGGCGGGAACGAACACCGCGGCTGCGCCGAGCAGGAACAGGGTGAGGCTGCCCGCCTGCCAGAATGCTCCCCAGGACGTGGAGGAAGGCTGGGGGATTCCACCGAAATGCGAGAGCAGGAAGAGCCCGGTGAGGAACGGGTAGGCGAGGGCGCTGAGCACCGCGCCGAGGGTCAGCGCCAGGGCCGCGTAGAAGCGCCAGAAGCCGAGCTGCGTGAAGGCGGTCCAGGGCTGTCGCGAATGGCTGATGCTGGTCTGCATGAAGCCCTTCATCCAGCGCGTCCGCTGGTTCATCCAGGACCTGAGGGTGCCGGGCGCCTCTTCGAGCGTGGAGGAGGGAAGATCGGCGACCGAATAGCCGAGCCTTGCCAGGCGGATGCCGAGGTCCGCGTCCTCCGTCACGTTCCACGCATCCCATCCGTGAACATCCTTAAGAACCGAGGTGCGGAAGTGGTTGGAGGTTCCCCCGAGAGGAATCGGGCTCCCGATCTCCGCCAGGCCGGGATTGAACACGTCGAACAGGGCCGCGTATTCGATGGTGAAGAGCCGGGTCAGCCAGGTGTCGTCCGTATTGTCTATGGTGAGCCGGGCCTGCACGCAGGCCACGTCCGGGGGCAGACCCGCAAGGGCTGCGGCGGCCATGCGCAGCTGTCCGGGATCCGGCACGTCCTCCGCATCGTAGATGGCCGTGAGCTGGCCTCGGGCGAGGGGGAGCGCCACGTTGAGGGCGCGAGGCTTGGTGCGCGGCTGGCCCGGGGGCGCGACGATGACCTCGATGAAACCCGGCATCGTGATCCCGGCAAGGGCGTCCAGGGTCTCGCGGTCGTCGGCCTCGAGCACCAGCTTGATGTCCAGCTTGGCGGCGGGATAGTCGAGGCGGCCGAGGGCGGCGATGAGGCGCGAGGCGACGCGCCGCTCCCGGTAGAGCGCAACGATGATGGTGTAGACCGGCAGGGCCGCATCCTCCACGCGCGGCGGGGCAAGCGCCGGCTCGACCGGGTTGTGCAGGATCGTGGCCGCAAGCCGCAGCACGACCATGCCCAGGAAAAGAGGGCTCAGAGCCGCCGCGAGCAGGGCGAGAGCCGCAGCGGGAGCCAGACACCCGGCGAACGAGAGGACCGCCACCATGATCGCCGAGGCTGCGATCTGCGGGATGCTGCTGCCGTCGCGGCTGGAGAATTCCGGCCTTTGGTCGGGCAGGTCGTGAGCCGCGCGATGGGCGATCGCGCGGGATTGCACCCGGAACACCGCCCGTGCCAGCAGGGACGGACTCGTGATGCGCAGCGAACCGCCCGGCCGGCGGTTCCTGAGCAGGTAGGTTAAGCTTGCCCCGCGGGGGGCCATGACGATCCCGCCCTCCGGCTCCGCCGCCGGAGCGATGCCTGTCAGGATCGCAGCCGGATACACGGCCCGTGGCGACAGGCGGGGAGACCGGACGAAGGGTAGGTCGAGTTCCGCGGCAAGCGCCCGGTAGAATTCATGCTCCCCGATCAGACCGCCCTTCAGAAGAAGCTCGTCGGCGGGAACGCCGGCTCGTTCCGCAAGGATCACGGCGTGGCGCAAGGTCTCCGGCGGGTACTCGTGATGGGCCAGGAAGCCGATCTCGACCGGCAGAACGGTTGACTGAAAGCCCTCATCCGCTAGACCCTGCCTCATGGGCACAAGGCGCTCCGAAGGGGAATTCCATGATCGTGCGGAGCAGCTTTCACGAGAATGTCGGCTCTATGGTTCGAAATATCGTTTCATTGTGGACCCGCTTCCCGCGCGAGATCAAGGCCCCCGCTCGCGCGATGGCCGCCCTATGCCTTGCCCTCATGGGCAGCCTGCCCTTGGGAGAGGCTCGGGCGCAGGACGTGTCGATCCCCAATTTCTGGGGCTCGCGGGCGCAGCTCGAGCGGCCCGACTTGGGCGACATGCGCACGATCCGCTTTCTGGCCGACGATGATTTCCCGCCGCTCCACTTCCCCGGGCTCGACGGCACGCCTACCGGCTTTTCCGTCGAACTTGCCCGGGCGGCCTGCGAGCGCCTGGCGGTGACCTGCACGGTTCAGGTCCGCCGCTTCGACACCCTGCTCGACGCCCTGGCGGACAGGCAGGGCGACGTGGTGGCGGCCGCCATTCCGGTGAACGCCGACCTGCGGCGGCGCTTCGAGGTGACGTCCCCCTACTTCAAGCTCCCGGCGCGCTTTGCCGTCAGGACGGGCCCGGACAGGAGCCCTGCCGCTCCCGACGCCAAGGCCCTCCAGGGCAAGACGGTGGGCGTGGTCGGGGGCACGGCCCACGAGGCCTATGCCCGGGCTTTCATGTCCATGGCAAGCCTCAAGCCCTATCCCGACATGGCGGCCGCTCAGGCGGCCCTCAAGGCCGGGGAGATCGAGTATCTCTTCGCCGATGGCCTGGGCCTCGCCCTGTGGATTGGAGGCGAGGAAGCGGGCGGATGCTGCGGCTTCGTGGGCGGTCCCTACCTGGAAAGCCGCTTCTTCGGGGAGGGGATCGGCTTCGTCACCCGCAAGCAGGACGAGACCCTGCGCCGCGCCCTGGATTTTGCTCTCCAGCAGCTCTGGAAGGAGGGCAAATATGCGGAGCTCTACCTGCGCTTCTTCCCGGTCAGCCCCTTCTAAGCCGCATTGACCCCCGTTCCGCCGGACCCTAGTGTGCCGGCTCTCCCGCAAGCCTCGTCCTGCACCTCCTGGGTCACATGTCTCTATCGTCGTCTCTCGATCCCGCTCTCGTTGAAGCCGCTCGGACTGCCACCGCCTGGCCTTTCGAGGAGGCGCGCAAGCTTGTCGAGCGGCTGAAGCGGACGGGCAAGACGGAGGCCCTGTTCGAGACCGGCTACGGCCCCTCGGGCCTGCCCCATATCGGCACCTTCGGCGAGGTGGCCCGCACCAGCATGGTGCGCCACGCCTTCCGGGTTCTGACGGGGGACGCCATTCCGACCCGCCTCGTGGCCTTCTCGGACGACATGGACGGCCTGCGCAAGGTGCCCGACAACATCCCCAACAAGGAACTCGTGGCCTCCGCCCTCGGCAAGCCCCTGACCCAGGTCCCGGACCCGTTCGGCACCCACGAGAGCTTCGCGCACCACAACAACGCGCGCCTTCGCGAGTTCCTGGACGCCTTCGGCTTCGACTACGAGTTCCTGTCGGCGACCGAGTGCTACCGGTCGGGCCGGTTCGACAAGGCCCTGCTGACGGTGCTGGAGCGCTATGACGCGGTCATGAGGATCATGCTGCCGTCCCTGCGCGAGGAGCGCCAGCAATCCTATTCGCCGTTCCTGCCGGTCCATCCGCGAACCGGCGTCGTGATGCAGGTGCCCATCGACGAGCGCAAGCTCGACGCGGGCGCCATCGTGTGGCGCGATCCGGAAACCGGCGAGCGCTTCGAGACCCCGGTGACGGGCGGGCACGCCAAGCTGCAATGGAAGCCCGACTGGGCCATGCGCTGGGTGGCGCTGGGCGTCGATTACGAGATGGCCGGCAAGGACCTGATCGACAGCGTGAAGCTCTCGGGCGAGATCGCCAGGGCCCTGGGCGGCCTGCCGCCGGAAGGCTTCAACTACGAGCTTTTCCTGGACGACAAGGGCCAGAAGATCTCCAAGTCCAAGGGCAACGGCCTCACCATCGACGAGTGGCTGACCTACGGCACGCCGGACAGCCTCGCGCTCTTCATGTTCAACAAGCCGCGCGAGGCGAAGAGGCTCTATTTCGACGTGATCCCCCGCCAGGTGGACGATTACCTCACCTTCCTGGAAAAGTATCCGGCGCAGGACCCCAAGGCGCGCCTCATGAACCCGGTCTGGCATCTTCATGCGGGCGAGCCGCCGGCGCCGGAGCTGGTCTCGTCGGGCGGGGGCAATCAGCCCGGCGCCACGATCTCGTTCTCCATGCTCCTCAACCTGGTGGCGGTGGCGAATTCCGAGGATCCGTCGGTGCTCTGGGGCTTCATCCGCCGCTATGCGCCCGGCGTTTCGCCGCAGACGCATCCGCGCCTCGACAGCCTCGTGAAGCGCGCCGTGCGCTACTTCGAGGATTTCGTGAAGCCGCAGAAGACCTATCGCCCGGCGGACGAGGTGGAGGCCGCCGCCCTGCGCCGTCTCGAACAGGCGCTCGCGTCCTTCGAGGCAGGGGAGCGGCCCGCCACCGCAGAGGCCATCCAGGAAGAGATCTACAATGTGGGGCGCGCCGAGCCGCGCTACCAGGATCTCAAGGCCAAGGGGGCGACCCCCGAGCGTCCGGGCGTTTCCATCGAGTGGTTCAACACGATCTATCAGGTGCTGCTCGGGGAGCCCCGCGGCCCGCGCTTCGGGTCCTTCGTCGCTCTCTACGGCGTGAAGGAGACGCGGGAGCTGATCAGGAAGGCGCTCGCCGGCGACCTCGTGCGGGAGCATGAGGCCTTTCTCGACGGGCGAGGGGCCGGGCGCGCGGCGTGAAGCCTATTGCCGCGCCCACATGATCCGGGCGACCCAGGCGATGTCTTCCGTCGGGATCGTCCGGTCTTCGGCGTCCTTAGCGAAGGACGTCAGTTCGAGGGTCTTGGCCGAGCGGCGCTTGAGCTCCTGGGCCAGGATTTCTCCGCTCGTGGTGCACACGACCACCCGGTCACCCTTGCGGGTGCTCGCGGTGGGCGAAACGATCAGCACATCGCCGTCGCGATAGAGCGGCGCCATGGAGGAGCCCGTGACCTCGAGGGCAAAGACCCTCTCCTGCCCGAAATCCGGAAACTCGATCTCGTCCCAGCCGGGGCCGGAGGCGGGAAGACCCTCGTCCGTGAAGATCTTGGCCCCGCCGGCCTGCGTCATGGGGATCATCGGCAGCATGGAGCGCCGCAGCGACCCGGTCGGCTCCACGAGCCGCAGGAAGTCCTCCAGGGTTGCGCCCGTCGCGCGCAGGATCTTTGCAACCGACTCCGTGGAAGGCCAGCGATCCCGGCCTTCGGGACTCGTGCGCTTGGACTTGTTGAAGCTCGTCGCATCGAGTCCGGCTTTGCGGGCCAGCCCCGACGCGGTCATGCCGTGACGTGCGGCCAGCGCATCGATAGCAGCCCAAACACGCTCGTGAGATAACATGGAATGAACCTACGCAAGGTGCGAAAAAAGTGATTGAAACCGAACCTAGCGTTAGGAATTAAGGTTCTTCTGTGGCCCCGACAACCTGCCGGGTTCCCTTGAGACAATATGTCTAGTCGGGGTTGCTCCCGAAGCGACACGGGTTTACTCAGCATCCCATGCACATCATCTACAAAATCTGCTCGGAACTACTCTGGCAGGAGGCCGAGAAGGCTGGAATCCTCGCGGGAGCTCCCGTCGATATGCAAGATGGGTACCTCCATTTTTCAACGGGACAACAGGTGCGCGAAACCGCCGCGAGGCACTTCGCCAGCGGTGGCGATCTGCTTCTGATCGCCGTGGATGCGAGCCTGCTCGGAGAGGCGCTGCGATACGAGCCGTCGCGGGGCGGTGACCTGTTCCCGCATCTCTATGCTGCGCTTCCCTTGTCGTCCGTGCTGTGGGTGAAGCCGCTGCCCCTCGGCGCCGACGGACATCACGTCTTCCCGGATCTTGCCCCATGATCGGCGCGCTCTTCTCCCTCGCGAAACCCGCTCTCCACGCGCTCGATCCCGAGACCGCGCATCAGCTCACGATCAGGGGCCTGTCCCTGATGCCCGTAACGGTCGCGCCGAAGGACGATCCCCGTCTCGGCATCGGCGTGTTCGGACTATCCTTCCACAATCCCGTGGGTCTCGCGGCAGGCTTCGACAAGCAATGCGAGGTGCCCGATCAGCTCCTGTCCCTCGGCTTCGGCTTCGTGGAGCTCGGCGGCGTCGTGCCGAGGCCGCAGGAGGGCAACCCGCGTCCGCGCGTGTTCCGGCTCTCGCGGGACGAGGCCATCATCAACCGCTTCGGCCTCAACAGCGACGGCCTGGCGATCGCGCGCGGGCGCCTTGCGCGGCGGCGCGGGCGTCCGGGAATCGTGGGCGTCAACATCGGGGCCAACAAGGACTCGGCCGACCGCATCGGCGATTACGTTCAGTGCATCCGGGAGCTGTGCGGGCTGGCAGACTTTCTCACCATCAACGTCTCCTCGCCGAACACGCCGGGCCTGCGCGATCTCCAGGGCGAGGCCTTTCTCGACGATCTTCTCGCCCGCAGCATCGAAGCGCGGGACAAGGCCGATCAGGGAGGCGCAAGGACGACGATTCTCCTGAAGATCGCCCCCGACATCCCGCTCGATGCTCTCGACGCCATCGTGGCCACGGCGCTCAGGCGCGGCATCGACGGGCTCACCGTTTCCAACACCACCGTCGCCCGGCCCGAGACCCTGCACGAGAAGGCGCTCGCGGGACAGACCGGCGGCCTGTCGGGGAAGCCTCTCTTTGTCCCTTCGACCCGCCTGCTGGCCGAGACCTTCCTGCGGGTGGAGCGCAGGCTTCCTCTCATCGGCGTGGGCGGCGTCGACTCGGCCGAGGCCGCCTGGGCGAAGATCCGCGCCGGCGCAAGCCTGGTGCAGCTCTACTCCGCCCTTGTCTACAGGGGCCCCGGTCTTGTGGGCGAGATCAAGCGCGGCCTGCTGGACAGGCTCGGTCGCGAGGGGATTGTCCTCGACCAGGCCATCGGCCGGGATGCGTCCGACCTGGCGCAAGGCCGGTTCTGAGGGCGGCGTTCACGAAAGGCCCGCGAAGGTCTTTCGGGTCAGGCGCGGAGAGAGGATCGCCTGGCCGATGCCGCGCGTGCCCAAAAAGATCAGGAGCGCGATCCAGAGCCCTGTATTGCCGAGACCTCCCATCGCCAGAAGCACGGCGCCATAGGCCGCGAACGCGATCAGCATGAGGTTCCGCATGGACCGGGTCCATGTGGCCCCGGTGTAGATGCCGTCGAACGCGAAGGCCGCTGCGCCCACCAGGGGGGTCAGGGCCGCGAAGACCAGATACTCCCTCGCATAGGCGCGAACCTCGGGGCTCGTGGACACGAAGTCGATGAAGAGGCCGCCGCCCGCCAGGAAGACGGCGGAGACCGCAAGGCCGAAGCCTAGGCTCCACCCGAGGCTCAGGACGATGGCGCGGCGGAAGCTGCGTTCGTTGCGCGCGCCGATGCTCTGGCCGCAGAGGGTTTCGGCCGCGGTGGCGAAGCCGTCGAGGAAATAGCCGCCGATCAGGAACATGTTGTAGAGCACCGCATTGGCCGCGAGGGTCACGTCCCCCGAGCGGGCGCCGAGCGAGCTGAAGATCGCGAAGGCGAGGATCAGCGCCACGTTGCGGATCATGATGTCCCGGTTGACCGCCAGGGTCTGCAGCATCGCCGCACGATGCAGCACCTCGCTCCAGGCGACCGCGAAGGGGTTCGAGCCGAGGCGGCGCAGGACCGCGATGCCGAGGCCCACCCCCGCCACCTCGGCGAGCGCCGTGCCGACGGCTGCGCCCGCAACCCCATAGCCGAGGGCGAGCACGAGGAACGACGTGAGCGCGATGTTGATCAGGTTGATGGCCACCTGGAGAAACAGGCCCAGATCCGTGCGGCCCCGCCCGAGGGTCGAGCCGAGGATCACGTAATTGGCCAGGGTGAAGGGGGCGGCCCAGATGCGCAGGAAGAAGTAGGTGGAGAGGGCGCCCGTCACCGCCTCGCTCGCTCCCGCGAGCGAGAAGGCCAGTCTGGCGATGGGCCATTGCAGCAGGATCAGCAGCAGGCCGACGAGGGCGGCCACCAGAAGGGCGCGGGCGAGCGTGCTGTCGACCTGGCGCCTGTCGCCGGCTCCCGTGGCCTGGGCCGTGAGCCCGGCGGTCGCCATGCGCAGGGAGCCGAAGCTCCAGAACACGAAATCGAAGATCACGGCCCCCAGGGCGACCGCGCCCAGCAGGTGCGCCTCGCCCAGCCGCCCGATCACCGTCGCGTCCACGAGCCCGAGAAGGGGCGTGGTCACGTGCGACAGGGTCATGGGCAGCGCCAGCGCCAGCATGCGCCGGTGGGTCACCTCGATGACGCGCGTTGAAGCCGAGCCGTCCATCATGCCGTCCGCATCGGGTTCAGCGCCGGCCGAACAGGCGGGAGAGGAGCCAGAGCGGAACCACGATCACGGCCCCATACAGGACCCACAGCCCGATCTCCTTCACCGTATCCAGGCTGAGGTCCAGGATCGACGTGATCCAGTCGAAGAGGCCTTCGATCAGCCGGAGCGGCGTGACGCCGAGGAAGGCCATGAAGGCGCCGACGAGAAGCGACAGGAAGATCAGCTTCGCCAGCACGGAGGCGGGCGAGCCGCCGAGAAACCGGTTCAGGTTGGACATATCCTCGAATCTCGTCAGAAAGGGTCACTGGACCTTGGCGTGCGCGCGTGCTTCATCGCAAGGCCCGAGGACGAACGCAACCCATCGAGGCCGGCATGATCGATCCCGCCCTTTTCGACCCCTCCGCGGTCAGCGAGGAAATCCGCGCCCAGAACGAGGAGATCGTGGCCAAGCTCTCAGGCCTGCCGGATCCCTGGTCCGTGCCTCCCGCCGTGGTGCGGGAGCGCCGCGCCAGGGGGCTCGGGCCGTTCCCGCTCATGCCCCAGAGCCCCAGGGCGCGGATTATCGAGATCGACGGTCCGGCGGGGCCCATTCCCTTGCGCATCATCGCACCGGACAATCCGAGCGGCGTCTACTTCCACATCCACGGGGGCGGCTGGACCTGGGGCACGGCGGACGAGCAGGACCCCTGGCTCGACCGTCTCGTGGAGCGCTGCGGGCTTGCGGTGGTGTCCGTGGAATACAGGCTCGCCCCCGAGAACCCCTATCCGGCCGCCCCCGACGATTGCGAGGCCGCCGCCCTGTGGGTGATCCGGGCGATGCAGGGCCGCTTCGGCACGTCGCGCCTCTTCATCGGCGGCGAGTCGGCGGGGGCTCACCTGTCGGCCGTCACCATGCTGCGCCTGCGGGACCGGCACGGGCTCACCCCCTTCAGGGGCGCGAACCTGTTCGCCGGCTGCTACGATCTTGCCATGACGCCGAGCGCGGCGAACTGGGGTAACGAGAAGCTCATCCTCAACACCCGAGACGTGCGGATCTTCTGCGACAATTTCTGCGGCCCCGACCGCAACCGGCGCGACCCGGACATCTCGCCCCTCCATGCGGATCTGAAGGGCCTCCCGCCGGCCCTGTTCTCCGTGGGAACCCGCGACCTGCTCCTCGACGACACCCTCTTCATGGCCTCCCGCTGGGCGGCGGCCGGCGGCAGGGCCGACCTCGCCGTTTGGCCCGGGGGATGCCACGTGTTCATCCGCTTCGACAGCGCCCTGACCGAGCAGGCCCTGTCGCGGATCGACGATTTCGTGAACGCTCTTTAGAGCATTTTTCGACGAAGTGGATCCGGTTCGTCGCTTCAAAAATGCGGTGCAACAAAGGAGAGAGCTGATTCCATGTCAATGGAAAAAGCTCTAGTCGGCTCCGGCCGGGGAGGGCCTCTGGGTCACGCCGATCTTCGAGGCGGCGATGACGGCCTGGGTGCGGCTGTCGACCCCCAGCTTGTCGAGGATGGCCGAAACATGGGCCTTCACGGTAGCCTCCGAGACGCCGAGCTCATAGGCGATCTGCTTGTTGAGCAGCCCTTCCGACAGCATGGTCAGCACGCGCACCTGCTGGGGGGTCAAGGTCCCCAGCCGCCGGACGAGATCGGCGGTCTCCCGGTCCTCGGCGGCGGAGAGGTCCACATCCGGCGGGGTCCAGGTGTCGCCGGCGAGCACCGCCTGGATCGCGCCGCCGATGCTGTCCGCATCGATGGATTTCGGGATGAAGCCGGAGGCGCCGAACTCCATGGCCCGGCGGATGACGGTCGCCTCTTCGGTGGCCGAGACGATCACCACCGGAAGCTCCGGGTACTGGGCCCTGAGGGACATCAGGCCGGAAAAGCCCTGCACCCCCGGCATGGTGAGATCGAGCAGGATCAGGTCCGCGTCCCGCTCCCGGGTCAGGGTGGCGTTCAGGTCCTCGATTCCGCTCGCCTCGACGATCCGGGCCTGAGGCATGACGGACGCGATGGCCTGTCGCAACGCGCCCCGGAACAGGGGGTGGTCGTCGGCAATCACGATCGTGGTGGCGGAACCTTGCACTTTCGACTTCTCCACGGGAGGCTCGAAGAGCCTTAGCCGCATCCCTCATGATATAGCAAGGCGGCGGCCGGAAACCCAAAGGGATTCTACTCCAAACCGCAGCCGCCAGAACCCTAGGGAATCTACGAAGAGGGGTTACGCCCCAATGAGATGAAAGACGAGATCGCGCCGGTGCGGGCGATCCCGGTGCTCGACCAGGTAGAGGCCCTGCCAGGCGCCCAGGACCATCTGGCCCTCCATGACGGGAATGCTGAGGGAGGTGCCGGACAGGACGGTCCTGATATGGGCGGGCATGTCGTCGGGCCCTTCGGTGGAGTGGATATAGCTCCCGGTTCGGGGCGCCAGGCGGTCGAAGGCGGCCAGCAGGTCCTGCCGGACGTCGGGGTCCGCATTCTCCTGGATCAGGACCGAGGCCGAGGTGTGGCGGCAGAACACGGTGAGCAGGCCGTGCAGGATGCCGGTGCCGAAGACCCAGCGGGAGACGGCCTCGGTGATCTCGATGAAGCCCGGCCCCTGCGTCTCCACCACCAGCCGCCCGTGGACCTGTTGCGTCACGCTGCCCTCGCAGAGGGTTTCGATGTTCAGCATCGTCATGGCTCCCGCCTCTCCGCATCCTGCTCCCGCAGGGGATGGACCTCCCTTTCGCCCCGCTCCAGGATCTTCTCCAGGGTCTCGATCCGGTCCGCTTCCGCCGGAGGCTTGTCCCAGCGGATCCGGTTGATGCGGGGAAAACGCATGGCGACGCCGGATTTGTGCCGGGTCGAGCGCTGCAGCCCCTCGAAGGCGACCTCCAGCACGAGGCCCCGGTCCTTGCCGTATTCCACCTCCCGCACCGGGCCGAAGCGGTTGACCGTGTGGTTGCGAACATAGCGGTCGAGCTTCAGGAGCTCCTCGTCGGTGAAGCCGTGATAGGCCTTGCCCACGGGCACCAGCTCTTCGCCGCCGGGCCCATTGCGCCAGACGCCGAAGGTGTAGTCGGAATAGAAGGACGAGCGCTTTCCGTGCCCCCGCTGCCCGTACATCATCACCGCGTCGACCAGATAGGGGTCCCGCTTCCACTTGTACCAGTAGCCCTTGGGGCGGCCGGGCAGGTAGGGGCTGTTCGCCCGCTTCACCATGCAGCCCTCGATGGCGTCCGCATCCGGCCCCGCGCCGACCAGCGCCGGATCGGCCCGGGCGGCGGCCAGTTCCTCCCAGGTGGCGAAGGGCACCACCGGCGAGAGGTCGATGCGCGGGTCGCCGAGGCGGGCCACGAGGGCCTCCAGGCGCCTGCGCCGCTCGGCGAAGGGCAGGGGGCGCAGGTCCTCGTCCCCTTCCGTGAGGATGTCGTAGACCCGCAGGTGCACCGGAAATTCGGCGATGAGCTTGGGTGTCACCGCCTTCCGGTTCAGGCGCTGCTGGAGCACGTTGAAGCTCTGCACCCGGCCCTCGCGGACGATCAGCAGCTCCCCGTCGATGGCGCCTTCGAAGTCGAGCGCCTCCACCAGATCCGGAAAGGCGCGGGAGACATCCTCCCCCGTGCGGGAATAGATGCGCCGCACCGGGCGGCCGTCGCCGGCGCGGCCGGCCACCGCCTGGAGGCGTATTCCATCCCACTTCCATTCCGCCTGGAAGTCGCCCGCATCGAGCTTCTCGAAGTCCTCATCCTCCAGGGGATGGGACAGCATCGGCGGCCGGAACGGGGCCGGGTTGCCGGATTCGGGCTTGGGACCCCGTCCCTCCACCCAGGCGAACAGATCCTCGTAGGGAGCCTCCAGCCCGTGCCAGACCAGCTCGACCTCGTCGGGCTCCACCCCGCCGAGCTGGGCGACCGCGGTCTTGGCAAGCCGCGCCGACACGCCCACGCGCAGCTCCCGGGTGATCAGCTTCAGGAGCGCCCAGCGCCCGGTCTCGTCCAGGGCGTCGAACCAGCCCGCCACCCGGGCGGGCAGGTCGCTCTTGCTGGCCGTGGCCAGGGTCTCGACCACCTCGGTCAGGGTGGGGATGTGAGGCGGCGGGTTGTTGTGGCCGATGGCCGGCGCGTCCGGCGAGGCCGGGGCCACGCTCTCATGTCCCGGCGCGGGCCAGATCAGGGCCACGGTTTCGGCCAGATCCCCCACGTAATGGTAGGACATGCGGAACAGGACCGGATCGGTGCGCTCCTCCACCAGGCCGCGGATCAGCCCGGGCTTGGCCTCCTTGAACATGAGGGCATTGGTCAGGGCCGCCAGGGCATAGCCGCGCTCCGGATCGGGGGTGTGGCTGAAATAATCCACGAGCAGCCGCAGCTTGGCGTTGCGGCGCGGCTCGTAGGCCAGGCGGTCGAGCAGGGCGGCGAAGCGGTTCATGCTTCGCCTCCCGCGCCCTCGGCCGCGCCTTGAGCCTCCTCGGCCTCGCCCTCGTCGCCGTAGCCCAGCATGTGCAGGGGCCTCGCCCTGATGCCGTGGGTGGTGCACCAATGGACGAGGGCGTCCTCCTGCCCGTGGGTCACCCAGACCTCGCCGGCCCCGGTCTCCCGGATGGTGCGGCAGAGGTCGTCCCAGTCCGCATGGTCGGAGATCACCAGGGGCAGCTCGACGCCCTTCTGCCGGGCGCGGGCGCGCACCCGCATCCAGCCCGAGGCGAAGCAGGTGACGGGATCGGGAAAGCGGCGGGACCAGAGGTCCTGCATCGCCGAGGGCGGGCAGATCACGATGGCTCCCGCCAGCTTCGCGCGCTCGGCGGCCACCACCCGCGGGGTGTCGCCCAGGGGAATGCCTTCGCTCTTGTAGAATTCGGTCAGGCGCTCCATGGCCCCGTGGAGGTGGATCGGCCCCTCGAAGCCCTCCTCCCGCAGGAGCGCCATCACCCGCTGCGCCTTGCCGAGCGCATAGGCTCCGACGATATGGGCCCGTTCGGGAAACAGCGCCACCGAGTCCAGGAGCTTGCGCACCTCGGCCCGGGTGTCCGGATGGCGGAAGACCGGCAGGCCGAAGGTGGCTTCCGTGATGAACACGTCGCAGGGCACCACCTCGTAGGGAAGGCAGGTCGGGTCCTCGGCGCGCTTGTAGTCCCCCGACACCACGACCCGGGTGCCCCCCGCCTCGATGGAGATTTGAGCCGAGCCCAGCACGTGCCCCGCGGGGGTGAAGCGCACGGTCACGTCGCCGACGCGGATGCTCTCGCCCAGCGGAGCCGCCTGGGTCGATCCGGCGAAATCCGCCCCGTAGCGGACCCCCATGATCAGCAGGGTCTCCCGGGTGGCCATCACGGCCCGGTGGCCGGAGCGGGCATGGTCCGAGTGGCCATGGGTGATGAGCGCCCGCTTCACGGGGCGTACCGGGTCGATATGAAAGTCGCCGAGGGGGCAATGGAGCCCTTGCGGGGTCTGGGTGAGGAGGTCGGTGGAACGCAGCGCCATGGGAGGAGGATATAGGACCGGCCTGGGGGATGTCATGCGCCGACGGCGGTCGCGGGGCAGGGGCGGTCTGAGGCCTGTGTCATTCTGCCGGTCCTTCGGACTGGCCGGGGTGACGCGGTTGCGGGCGTCAGCCCGCCAGGAAGGGAATCCCTCACCTAAGTGCCACCCTCCGCTGTCATCCCCGCGGGGCGGGGGTCCATAACCACGGCAGTGGGAGGAAGGGCGGGACGGTCTGCGCTTTATCCTGCATCGTGAGCGGTTATGGATCCCGGGCTCCGCTGCGCGGCCCCGGGATGACAGACGGCACCACTGGTTTCCCTCCCCACAAGGGGGAGGAGAGCCAAGTCGCGCTGCCTGCGCCAGCGCAGGCCATCTTCAAGGCAGGACTGATAGGGCAGGGGAGGCGGGTTCGTTTGCGGCTCGACGCACGCCTTCTCCTGGGCGAGAGGGGAAAACCTTCACGCGGGCCCCTCGACGGGGAGGGCCCCTACGCCGACATTGACAGCGTTCCCTTGCTCCCTCATGGCAACCCCATGCCGCTGCATCCCACTGTCCGGTCCTCCGGCGACTACCTGGCCGACCGCCGTTATGAATATGCCCGCGCCGCTTTCGACGAGGGGGATTTCGAGGCTGCCGCCGATCTGGCCCGGCAGGTGCTCGAACTCGCGCCTGCCTTCGCGCCGGCCCATGCCCTCCTGGGGCGCGCCTCGGCGGCGCTGGGGGCGGGGGCGCAGGCCGTGGAGGCGCTGCGCCGGGCCCTCGCCCTGGAGCCCGAGGACGCCCTGGGCGTGCGCGTCGATCTCGCCCGGCTCGGGGCGCTTCCCTCGGACGGGGCGATCACGGACGGCTATGTGCGGGCGCTCTTCGACGACTACGCGCCCAGGTTCGACCGGCACCTGACCAGGGGCCTCGCCTATCGCGGTCCGGAACTCGTCGCCGACGCCCTGCGCCGGGCCTGCTCCAAGCAGATCAGGGACTTCCGGTTCGGGCTGGCGCTCGACCTCGGCTGCGGCACCGGGCTGATGGCGCAGGCCCTGGACGGCCTGTGCTCGTCCATGGAGGGCGTCGACCTCTCGCCCCGCATGCTGGAGCGGGCGCACAAGACGCGGCTCTACGACGCCCTGCACGAGGGCGAGCTCGTGTCGTTCCTGAAGGGGCGCAGGCCAGCCGAAGCCGATCTCGTGGCGGCGGCGGACGTGTTCGTCTACATGGCGGCGCTCGATGGAGTGTTCCGCGAAGCGCATCGGGTGCTCAGGCGCGAAGGCCTCTTCGCCTTCACCGTGCAGGCGCATGACGGCGAGGGCTTCATCCTCGGGGCGGACGCCCGCTACGCCCATGGCGAGCCCTATCTGCGCGACCTCGCCGACGCCTCCGGCTTCACTATCCTGATCCTCGAGCGGGTCTCCACCCGGGAGGATCGCGGCCAGCCGGTGCCCGGGTTCTTGGCGGTGCTCCAGCGCTAGGCCCAGGCGATCTGGGTGAAGCCCTTTCCGAGCCTCATTCCGAGTGTCCAGCCTTGTCCCACCGCCCTCATCCTGACGAGCCCACGCAGTGGGCGTCTCGAAGGATGAGGGCGGTGGGAAGGGCCAGCCTGTCAGGATGGGATTGAGCCCTCCTATGCGGCAGGCATCGCCGGGCGCGGCGCGCCCTCGTAGCAGCCGTTCACCGACTGGTCGAAATCGATCACCGAGCCGGTCATCATGCCGGATTCGGAACTGGCCAGGAAGGCGACCGCCCGCGCCACCTCGACGGGGTCCAGCAGGCGGCCGAAGGGCAGCTTGCTTGCGGCTTCCTCCAGCCAGCCGTCCTGCGCGCCGTGATATTTCTTCATGGTCTGGTCCTCGCCCGGGGTGGCCATCCAGCCGATGTTGAGCGCGTTCACGCGGATGCGCCAGGGCATGAGGCTGAAGGCGGCGTTCTTCGTGAGCGTGGCGAGCGCCCCCTTGGAGCCGCAATAGGCCGTGATGAAGGGCTGGCCGCCATGGGCCGACATGGACAGGATGTTGACCATCGTGCCCTCCGTCCTCTCCCGCCGCATGATCTTGGCCACGTCCTGCATGAGGAAGAACGGCGCGCGCACGTTGACCGCGAACATGCGGTCGAACAATTCCGGGGTCGTGTCGAAGATGGTGCCGCGATCCGTGATCCCCGCCGCATTCACCAGGGCGTCGATGCGACCGAAGGCGCTGTCCGCCCGGGCCGCCACCTGGCGCGCCTCCTCGACGCTCTCCAGATCGGCCCGCACGAATTCCGTGCGGCAGCCCTGAGCCGTGATCTCCCGCGCCACCGCCTCGCCCCGCTCGGCGTTGCGCCCGCAAATGACGAGGCCCGCCGCGCCGCGCTCCGCCAGCATCCGGGCGATCGCCTCCCCGAGCCCTTGGGTGCCTCCGGTCACGACGGCGACGGCGTTCTGGAACTGGGATGTGTCGGGCATGGCGTCTGCTCTTCTTGATGGGGTTGGCGTGGCCCCAAGCTGAATTGATCTTCGGCGCGTGGCAAGCCGCAAAGGAAGGGGTTCACAGGCTCCTCGGCTGGAGCCCTCTTGCCAATCCCTGGCTCGGAGCCGAGCCTCCTTTCTCCTCCCCACCGCAAGTCGGGTGTTCCCGACTTGCGCCAGCAAGAGCCCCTCTCAGGCAGGCCTGAGAGGGGTGGGGAGGAGAGCCGGTTGCGCTTGAGGGTGGATCCCTTTTCAGGGTCCTGCGGACCCGCGGAGAAGACAGGGACATACGCGCTCAGCGGGGCAGCAGGGCAGGCGTAGCGAAACCTTTTCGCCGGGCTTATCTTTACGTCCCATGTCCAAAGCGTCCGCATCCCTTCTCCCCCAAAAGTTTCGGGACTGGTTCAGGAGCCGCGGCTGGGAGCCCCGCAGTCATCAGCTGCAGCTTCTGGCCAAGGCGAAGGCGGGCCGTTCCGTCCTGCTCGTGGCTCCCACGGGCGCGGGCAAGACCCTGGCGGGCTTCCTGCCCAGCCTGGTGGAGCTGACGGAGCGGGACGCGGCGGGCAAGGGCCAGCGGAAGGACAAGGGCAAGGGTCTGCGAACAGGCGGGCTTCACACCCTCTACATCTCGCCCCTGAAGGCGCTGGCGACCGACGTTGCGCGCAACCTGGAGACTCCGGTGCAGGAGATGGGGCTCCCCATCCGGGTCGAGACCCGCACCGGCGATACGCCCTCCCACAAGCGGGCCCGGCAGATCGAGCGCCCGCCGGACATCCTGCTGACCACGCCGGAGCAGCTGGCGCTGCTGCTTGCCCATCACGAGGCCGAGGAGCTGTTCAAGGACCTGCGCCGGGTGGTGCTGGACGAGCTGCACTCCCTCGTGACCTCCAAGCGCGGCGACCTGCTCTCCCTGGGCCTCGCGCGCCTCTTCGCCCTGGCCCCGCAGGCCACGGCGGTGGGGCTGTCCGCCACGGTGCGCGAGCCGGACGTTCTCAGGCGCTATCTCGCGCCGCAGCGCGGCGCGCGTTCCCTCCCCCTTGCGGAGAGGGATGAAGAGTGGGGGTCGCAGGGTCGGAGCTCTGCTGCCTCAGCGAAGAGCGCAAAGGCTGATCCAGCGCCTGATGTCCTGAGCCCCTCACCCGGCCGCGCCACCCCTGACCCCTCCCCGCAAGGGGGAGGGGAAGCGCCGCTCGCCGTCCTCGATCCGGCTCAGCGCCGGCACCCTCTCCACAAGGAGGAGAGGGAACGGGTGCGCGCAGCAGAACTCGTGGACGATGCTCGGGATGACGGGGCAAGGCAAGCGCTCCTCTCCGACCTCGTGGTGGTGCGGGGCGGGGCGCAGCCTCACATCCGCATGCTGGAGCTCGACGAGCGCCTGCCGCTCGCCGGGCATACGGCGTCGCTCTCCATGCCGGCGATCTACGAACTCATCCGCGGGCACAAGACCACCCTGGTCTTCGTCAACACGCGCCTGCAGGCGGAATACACGTTTCAGGAATTGTGGAGGCTCAACGAGGACGGGCTTGCCATCGCGCTCCATCACGGCTCCCTGGACGTGTCGCAGCGCCGCCGCGTCGAAGAAGCGATGGCGGCGGGAAGGCTCAAGGCGGTGGTCTGCACCGCGACGCTGGACCTCGGCATCGACTGGGGCGACGTGGACCTGGTGGTGAACGTGGGCGCGCCCAAGGGGGCCTCGCGCATCATGCAGCGCATCGGCCGCTCGAACCACCGCATGGACGAGCCCTCCGAGGCCTATCTCGTCCCCGCCAACCGCTTCGAGATCCTGGAGTGCCGCGCCGCCCTGGACGCGGTGCACGAGGCGGCGCAGGACACCCCCGATGCGCGCATCGGGGCCCTCGACGTGCTCTGCCAGCACATCCTCGGCATGGCCTGCGCGGCGCCGTTCCGCCTGGAGGAGCTCTACGAGGAGATCCGCTCGGCCGCCCCTTACGCGGGACTTACCTGGGAGGAGTTCGAGGCCTGCGTCGCCTTCGTGGCCACGGGCGGCTATTCCCTTCGGGCCTACGAGCGCTTCGCCAAGATCGTCAAGGGCCATGACGGGCTCTGGCGGGTGCGCGACGCCCGGGTGGCGCAGCAATACCGCCTCAATGTGGGCACCATCGTCGAGGCCACCATGATCAAGGTGCGGCTCGGCAAGTCCCTGCGCTCCCGGCCCGGCTCGGTGCTGCCGCGGGGCCGGATCCTGGGCGAGGTCGAGGAATACTTCGCCGAGACCCTGACCCCCGGCGACACCTTTCTGTTCGCGGGCGAGGTGCTGCGCTTCGAGGGCATCTCCGAGGACGAGGCGCTGGTGACCCGCGCGGCCTCCGGCACCGATCCCAAGATCCCCGCCTATGACGGCGGCAAGTTCCCGCTCTCGTCCTTCCTGGCCGCGCGGGTGCGGGCGATCCTGGCCGATCCCTTCGAGTGGGACCGCCTGCCGCCGCAGATGACCGAATGGCTGCTGCAGCAGCGGCGCCGGTCCATCGTGCCGGGCCCGCGCGACCTTCTGGTCGAGACCTTTCCCCGGGCGAACCGCTTCTACATGACCTGCTTTCCCTTCGAGGGAAGGCTGGCGCACCAGACCCTGGGGATGCTCCTCACCCGCCGCCTAGAGCGGGCGAAGCTCAAGCCGCTGGGGTTCGTGGCCAACGATTACGGCATCGCCGTCTACGCCTCCGGCGACATGGCCGCCCGCGCCGGGCGCGAGCCCGGCTTCATGGACGAATTGTTCTCCGAGGACATGCTCGGGGACGATCTGGAGGATTGGCTGGCGGAATCGTCCCTGATGAAGCGCACCTTCCGGCAATGCGCCGTGATCGCCGGGCTCATCGAGCGCCGCTTCCCGGGGGAGAAGAAGACCGGGCGGCAGGTCACGATCTCCACCGATCTGGTCTACGACGTGCTGCGCAAGCACGAGCCCGACCATGTGCTGCTGCGGGCCGCGCGGGCGGATGCGGCAACGGGACTCCTCGACGTGAGGCGCCTGGGCATGATGCTTCAACGCATCCGGGGGCGAATCATCCACAAGCCGCTCGACCGGGTTTCTCCACTCAGCGTGTCCGTCATGCTGGAGATCGGCCGCGAGCGCGTCTACAGCGACAACGCGGACGAGATCCTGGCCGAGGCGGAAGCAGCGCTTCTCGACGAGGCTTTGGCGTGACGGCTTTGCGCAAGAACAAACAGACAACCCACGAGATCGGGCTCCAGGGACAGGCGGCGGCGCTCGACCTCACGGGGGCGATGTATCTGCCGGAGCACGATGCCCTGCTCGTGGCCGACCTGCATTTCGAGAAGGGCTCGTCCTTCGCCCGCCGCGGCATGATGCTGCCGCCCTACGACACCCGCGAGACCCTCGACGCCCTCGCGGAGGCGGTGCTGCGCTTCGATCCGCGCCTTGTGGTCGCGCTCGGCGACAGCTTTCACGACATCGGCGGGCCGGATCGCCTCGGGGACGAGGAGCGCAGGGCCCTCAGCGAGGTGCAGGCCGGACGCGACTGGATCTGGGTCACGGGCAACCATGACCGCATCCTGCCCGACAGCATCGGCGGGCAGGTGGTGGAGGAGATGGCGCTCGGGTCCCTGACCCTGCGCCACGAGCCCCTGCCGGGAGAGCAGGCGGAGGTTGCGGGCCACCTCCATCCGGTGGGCAAGGTGGTGATGCGCGGGCGCTCGACCCGGCGGCGCTGCTTCCTCACCGACGGCCGGCGCTGCGTGATGCCGGCGCTCGGGGCCTATGCGGGCGGGCTGAACGCCTGCGACGCCGCCTTCAAGCCGCTCTTTCCCAACGGCTTCACCGCCCATCTCATCGGCACCGAGCGCATCTTCGCCATCGCGAAGCCGATGCTGTGCCGGGATTAGGGGCCTGCGGGCGTACCTGACCTAACGTAAGCTGCCGGTGTGGCCCATCCGTCACAGATTTTGCCGGGGAACCTCGTAAGATGGGCGCAACAGCCAACATCCGGAGCCTGTGATGAAGCGCCTCCTTCTCCCTGCAGCAGCCCTGATCGCTCTTGCGGCCCCGGCGGCCCTTGCGGCCGACCTCCCGTCCCGCCAGCCGGCGCTGCCTCCCATCATGGCCGCCCCGCCCGTGTTCACCTGGAGCGGGTTCTATGCGGGCGTCAATGGCGGCTACGGCTGGGCGGACGCGACCGCCACCGGCAACACCGTCCTGGGGGCTCTCGGCTTTGGGGTGGAAGCCGACGGCTTCATCGGCGGCGCGCAGGTCGGCTACAATTTCCAGTTCGGCGGCTTCGTCCTGGGCGCGGAAGCGGACATCCAGTACTCCGACCTGTCGGCCTCCCAGGCCTTCGTCACCACCCTTCCGGGAACCGGTCTGGCCGGCGCCGGCGCGGCCGAGGTCGAGCTCGAATATTTCGGCACCGTGCGGGCGCGCCTCGGCTATGCCGTCGGCTCCGTGATGCCCTACGTGACGGGCGGCATCATCTACGGCGACGTGCAGGGCTCGATCACCGGAACCGTGACCGGCACCTTCAACGGCGTCCCGGTGGTTCTCGCCAACGCGGTCTCCCGCTCCGAGACCTTCGTGAACTGGGTTGTGGGCGCCGGCGTGGAGTTCGCCTTCACCCCCAACCTGTCGCTGAAGGGTGAGTACCTCTACTCGCAGGTGGACGACGAAATCGGCTTCGGGGACCTCGAGGTGATCGGCCGGAGCGATCTGGAGCTTCACATCGTCCGCGCGGGCCTCAACGTCCGCTTCTGAGGCGCGGGCCGCCGCAACCCGGGATTCCAGGTGCGGGCCTCGCCCGCGCGCCGCCTCAAGCCTAGTCCCGTCGGAAGATGGTGTTGGCGAGCCAGCCGAAGAAGATGGCGATGAGCGCGGTCGCTACGCCGTACAGGGCCGACCAGTCCCGGGCGACCGCTCCCATCTGCTCCTCGAAGCCGGTCTTCACCAGCTCGAAGTTCGTGCTCGTGCGCGCCAGGATCACCGTGTCGGCAAACAGCGCCACCTCCACCGCATACCCGCCCGGCGGCGCCGTCGCGGGCAGGGGAATGCTCGCCCGGAACAGGTTCGGCGTCAGGAACGTCACCCCGCGCTCCTCCTCCAGATACAATCCCTCCTGCGCCTTGAGCCGGTAGAGCGCCTCCCGGAACGCATCGTCCGCGCCGGCGCGCTCGTTGGTGAAGTCGGGCGCATGGATGATGGAGCGCAAGCCCACCTTCTGGCGCTGGCGCAGCTGCGGGCTCGTGATTTCGTCGAGAGGGCGCGACGACAGGACCCCGAGATAGGCCGGAGCCGTGGGGAATTTCTGCTGCTCCCGGTTGATCCACACCGGGCCCAGCTGCTCCTTCTCGCGCACCACCAGGAACTGCTGCGGGCCGCGCACCGTGATCACGATGTCGTAGCCCGTGCCGCGGGCGACGGTCTGGGCGTCCCGCTCGATGGCCCCGAACACCGCAATGGAGGTGCCGGTGTAGTTGGACGTGATCAGCACCCGGTGGTTCGACACGGAGGTGACCAGGGTCTCGGCCCGCGCCGGGACCAGGCTGCCCAGGAGGATCAGCAGGAGACCGATCGCCCTCACGTGCGGGACTCCTGCACGGTGATGGAGAAGGGCTCCTGCGGCTGCAGCACCAGCTCCAGGGCAAAGCGCAGGCCCACCGCCAGCAGCAGGATCGCCAGCAGGAAGCGGAACAGCTCGGCGCGCAGGTTGCGTCCCATCCTGGCCCCGAACTGCGCCCCGAACACCCCGCCGACGATGAGCAGGATCGCCAGCACGATGTCCACCGCCTGGTTAGCGACCGCGTGGAGCACGAGGGCCACCAGGGTGGTGCAGACGATCTGGAACTGCGAGGTTCCCACCACCACGGTGGTGGGAACCCGGAACACGTAGAGCAGGGCCGGCACCACGATGAATCCGCCGCCGATGCCCAGAAGGGCGCCGGCAAAGCCGATGAACAGGGACAGGCTCAGGATCGGGATGACGCTCACGTAGAGCTTGGAGCGGTAGAAGCGCATCCGCAGGGGCCAGCCCAGATAGGGCGCGTGCTCGCCGGCGCGGCGTCTCGGGCGCACCGCACCGCCGCGGCGCTTGGTCCAGAACTCGCGGATGCTCTCCTTGAGCATGAGGCTTCCGACGATGGTGAACAGGGTGACGTAGGAGAAGACGATGACCAGATCGAGCTGTCCGGCGCGCCGGGCGGCGGCGAAGAACCACACGCCCAGGATGGAGCCCACGAACCCGCCTGCCACCAGGATGGCCCCGAGCCTGATGTCGAGGGCCTTGCGGCGCAGGGCCCCGAGCACGCTGGTGGTGGAGGAGGCGACGATCTGGGCGGATTGGGTGGCGACCGCAACGGCGGGGGGAATGCCGAGGAAGATGAGGAGCGGGGTCATGAGGAAGCCGCCGCCGATGCCGAACAGGCCGGAGATGAAGCCTACCGCTGCGCCCAGCCCCAGGATCAGCAGAATGCTCACCGGCATCTCGGCTATGGGCAAATAGATTTGCACCCCGGATCCCCCTTTGGCCGGTGCAGCCATGCAGTTTTGTCGCGTGCCGACGGATGATTAAGGCTTATGGCCTGAACGGAACCTGAGCGCCACCACACGCCGGTTCAACTCTTGTTGTTTGCTGTGCGCTCCACCGCAGCCGTCCGCCCCGGAACCGGGGACGCGAGCCCGTTCGCAGCCGGATCGGCCGGCGGGGACGCCATGGATGGGGCGGGCTTCCCGGAGAGGGTCAGGGCCGTTCCGGCGGTCAGGATGAGAGCCGCAAGACCCAGCAGGAGGGGGCGGCCGTCCAGGGTCCGCCGGATTTTCTCCAGGAGTGACGGGGGCGGGAGGGCGGTTTCACCGGTCCCTTTCGCCGGGCCGGTATCAGGCTCCTGGGGCGGGGAGGCTGCCGGGTCCGCCCTGCCGGCAGAGGGGTTCCGCGCCGCCCGGCGGGCCGCCGCGATCAGGCTTGCGCGCAGGTTGCCGAGGTCGGCCTCCGAACGCGATGGGGCGCTGCTCGGCTTCTCGGGCTCGGCTGCCTTTCCGGTCCCGGGGAGAATACCGTCCGATAGGCCCGACGAGACCTCCTCGATCTGGGACAGGGCGGCGGCGTGGAGACGGCGCACCGCCGCTTCGAGCCGATCGGCGGGCGCCAGCGTCCCGGCGAACCGGGCCGCCGCAGCCTGAGCGCCGTCAGGTCCTGCCTGCGATGCCGCAGCCCCGCTCGGGAAGCGGGCAACAAGGATCTCCAGCGCCTCATGGACGGCGCGCAGGCTCTGCTGCGTCTTGGCGTCGGCGCGGGACTGGAGCGCCTTCCACTCGACGAAGCCCTGCTTCAGGGCGTCGAGATCGCCCGCATCGGGCAGGCTGGGCCCGATCTCCTTCAGGACGGCCCGCGCCGCGCGCTCGGCGATTCCGGCGGCCTCGTCCTGGAGGTGCCGCAACCGGGTGGCGGCTTCCTCGGCTCCCCGGTCGGGCGGCTCGCGGGTGAAGCATTCCGCCAGGGCCGTGATCCGCTGCTCAAGGCCGTCGAGCCCCGAGGCGGCCGGAGCCCGCTCCAGCTTTTCCTCGATGGAGCGCAGCATCGCCTCGATGCGGGAGGCATCGACCCTTTGGCCAGCCTGCCGCAGCTCCTGCTCGATCCGGTCGAAGCGCTGCATCAGGGGTTCCTGGGATGAGGGCTCCCTTTCGGCCACCGCCGCCACCTGCGAGGAGAGGCGGTCGAGGGACTCGCGGAGAACGTCGGCCTCCTCGAAGCGGCGGCGGGAGAGCCCTGTCATCTGGTCCGTCAGGAGCGCCAGCTGCCTGGCGATGGGTTCGAGGTTGGCGGGCTGCGGCTCGGGCCTGCTCGCCAGATCGTCGAGGCGCTGGCTCAGGCGCCGGATCTGCTCGGGCACGTTGCCCGCTTCCTGCGCCGCCGCCGTGCGGCCCAGCGCGGAGCAGACCTGCTCGAGGGAGGTTTTCAGCGCGGAGAAATCGCCGCGGCCAGCCTGGTTCGCCCGCAGGTCGGCGATCTGACGGCCGAGGACCGCCATGGTCTCGGACAGATGCGCAATCTGCTGCGGCTCGGTCCGGTGGGCCAAATCTTGCCGCATCAGGTCCCGGCGCATCTCGACGATCTGGCCCGTCAGGGCCTCGATGACGGAGCGGTCGATCCCCGCCCCGGAGATCCCATTGATCTGGCGCTTGATGAGGTCGATCTCGCCGATGCGCCGGTGCGCGCCCTCGGCCATCTCGTCGGAGAGGATCTGAACCTGCCCGTAGAGGGCCGCAATGGATTGGGCCAGCGTCCGAAGATCCGCGTTCAAACGCCCGGGCTCCAGATCCCTGGCCACGTCCCTCACGGTGCGGTCGAGCGCTGCGATGTCCTCCCGGGTGGCCAGGCCGCTCATGGCGGAGCCGAGGCCCTCGATCCCGGCGCGAACGGCCTCGACCGCCGGGGTCCAGGGGGCTGGCCGGTCCAGGCGTTCGGCGAGCCGCGACAGGTCCGCGCGCAGGCCGGCGAGGGTTTCGGACAGGGGAGCAAGCGCCGCCATCGCCCCCTCGACCGGGAGTTCCATGCGAGGTCCCCTGGCGCGCTCCGATGCCAGGTGACGCTCCACCGTATCGAGGCGCTCCTTCAGGGCGGACAGCGCCTGCAACAGGAATGACGCGATCCGGTCCTGGTGGTCCGCCGAGGCGCGGGCCGCCTCGTTCAGGCGCTTCTCCGCCCCCTCGATCCAGATGGCCATGGATTCCAGCGCGACGGCGGTGCGCGAGGCCTGCTCCTTCTCCTGCCGGTCCGTCGCCCGGCGCTCGCTCCCTGCGGCCCCCCGCAGGGCGTCGTCGCTGCCGGCCGGGGGCTTGCGGGCTGTTCTCATCATCCGCGCGATGATGCTGTCGATCGGGTCGGACTGAGGGGACCGGCCGTGGAGGGGCCCGCCGTCCGCCCCTTCCTCGAGGCTCAGGCCCGCCCGGCGGGCTGCGTCCTTGGCCACGTCCCGCGCGTCGAAGTCCGGGCTGTCGGGTCTCGAGGGGACGTGTCGTCTCATGGCCGCGCTCGCGGGGGGGTACTCGGAACAAAGGCGGCCCGCATGGCCCCATGCCCATGCCTGCCGTGACGGCCGGATCCCGCCTGGGGCGAATCGTGGAACGCCCCCTTGGATTCTCGAGCCTGCGGCGCAGCTTTTGGGGAACGTCGTAAAAAACCCGTTAAGCTTGCGGGATTTAGGCCCCAGGAGGAGCCCCGGCCATGGGCCTTCCTTCAAGGAGCCCTTCCACGGGAAGTCTTTCCTGACCTGCCGGGCGAGCCGTATTGTAATAGACTTGCAAATCAGTGAATAAATGTTTTATCATTCGCTTCTGAGAGATCGGGCTGAAGAGCACTGATCCCAAAATAAAAAGAATGACGGGGCATCACATGATTCAAGAAGCGGCTGCCGCCAAGCCTATGACAGGGGCGAGAGCGCAAATTCCTATACCATCGGCGATCTGGCTCGGGAGTTCGGGGTGACCCTGCGGGCCCTGCGGTTCTACGAGGATCGCGGCCTCCTGTCCCCCCGCCGGGACGGGACGACTCGCATCTACGACGCCAGGGACCGGGACCGCCTGTCCGTGATCCTGAAGGGCAAGCAGCTCGGCTTCACCCTCACCGAGATCCGCGCCATGCTGGCGGAGGAGCGCACGAGCGACGGACCCTCTCCCAACCTCAGGCTGAGCTTGGACCAGATCGAGGACCAGATCCGCCATCTCAAGCAGCAGAAGGCCGAGATTGAGGAAGCCCTCGCGGAACTCAACGCCCGCCGCTCGAGCCTCGCCGCCGCGGCCTAGGGCAGGAGCGGTTTGCGCCTGAGCGAAGCGGGCAGGGCATCGGGTGTCTGGCCTCCGCGGACTTCACGCCGCGCCGACGAAATCGGGATTCCGCCACCACATCCTTGGGACATGGCGCCACAGGTTTCCCCTCCCCGCAAGGGGGAGGGAAGAGCGCGCTTCATCCTGAAGACGATCCCCTTCCCTCGCTGCGCTCGCCGGGGATGACACCAGTCACACCGGCAGCGTCAGGCCCTCGCCGTCATGGCCGGGCTTGTCCCGGCCATCCCGCTTGGAAATGCGCTGTGCCATCCGGATCGGGATCACCGGCACAAGGCCGGTGATGACGAGAGAGGGTGTCATTCCCGGCCGGAGCGCAGCGGAGGGGAAGGGAATCCATACCTCTGCTCTCACAAGCGGCACCTCTGGTTTCCCTCCCCCTTGTGGGGAGGGTTAGGGTGGGGGTGTCGGCACCGGACCTTCATAGGCTATCGCTCACACCCCCACCTCCACCTCCTCCCCACAAGGGGGAGGAGAGCCCGTCGCGCTCCCTGCACAAGACAAAGCCCATCTCCGCCTGAGACAGTTTAGGAAAGGGCTCCCGATTAGCACATTTCTCGCGCGGCCCCTTCCCCAAGCCGACAGGATAGTTTATATGTGAACTATCTTGTCGGCCGGGCCGCCCTTTGGCGAGGGTTGAGGCGCCGGCATCGGATCTGGGAGATGTTGAATGCCGGTCTACAAGGCCCCCGTCGAAGACGTGATGTTCCTGTTGAACGATGTCTTTCCTATCGAGCGGCACAACAATCTCCCAGGCTTTGCCGATGCGACCCCCGATACGGTGGAGGCGATCCTCGTGGAGGGCGCCAAGCTCTGCGAGGAGGTGTTCGCGCCCCTGAACCGCACGGGCGATCTCGAGGGCTGCACCCGCAACCCGGACGGCTCGGTCACCACGCCAAGGGGCTTCAAGGAGGCCTACGAGGCCTATGCCGCCGGGGGCTGGATGGGCCTTGCGGCGCCCGAGGAATACGGCGGCCAGGGGCTGCCTTCGCTTCTCAACACCATCATGCAGGAATTCGTCTCCTCGGCCAACCTGGCGCTGGGCATGTATCCGGGCCTGACGCAGGGGGCCATCGCGGCGCTTCTGGTGCACGGCACCGAGGACCAGAAGCGGATCTACCTGCCCAAGATGGTGGAGGGCGCCTGGACCGGCACCATGAACCTCACCGAGCCCCATTGCGGCACGGATCTCGGCCTGCTCAAGACCAAGGCCGTGCCGAACGGCGACGGCTCCTATGCGATCACCGGCACCAAGATCTTCATCTCGGCCGGCGAGCACGACATGGCGGAGAACATCGTCCATCTGGTGCTGGCCCGCATCGAGGGCGCGCCGCAGGGCACCAAGGGCATCTCGCTCTTCGTGGTGCCGAAGTTCCTGGTGAACGGGGACGGCTCGCTGGGCGAGCGCAACGGCGTCGCCTGCGGCTCCATCGAGCACAAGATGGGCATCCACGGCAACTCCACCTGCGTGATGAACTATGACGGCGCGCAGGGCTGGCTCGTGGGGCAGGAGAACCGCGGCCTCAACGCCATGTTCGTGATGATGAACGAGGCCCGTCTGGCCGTGGGCGTGCAGGGGCTGGCGCAGTCCGAGGTGGCCTACCAGAACGCGGTGGCCTACGCGAAGGACCGGCTCCAGGGCCGGGCGCTCACCGGCGCGAAGTTCCCCGACAAGGCGGCCGATCCGATCATCGTGCATCCGGACGTGCGGCGCACGCTTATGTCCATCAAGTCCTTCAACGAGGCCGCGCGGGCCCTGGTGGTCTGGACCGCCCTCAACAGCGACATCGCCCACCGTTCCTCGGACGAGGCCGAGCGCCGGACCGCGGACGACTACATGGGCCTCATGACCCCGCTGGTGAAGGGCGTGCTCACGGATCTCGGCTTCGAGAACGCCGTGAAGGCGCAGCAGATGTTCGGCGGCCACGGCTATATCGAGGAATGGGGCATGTCGCAGTTCGTGCGCGACGCCCGCATCGCCATGATCTACGAGGGCGCCAACGGCATCCAGGCCATGGATCTCGTGGGCCGCAAGCTGGGGAAGGACGGTGGGCGCGCCGTCATGGCCTTCTTCAACGAGGTCGGAGCCTTCTGCCAGGAGAACGCCGGCGACGAGGGCCTGAAGGGCTTCGTCGCGCCGCTGCAGCAGGGCCTCGGCCACCTCCAGCAGGCCACCATGTGGTTCATGCAGAACGCCATGGCCAAGCCCGACAACGCGGGCGCCGGCGCCACCGACTACATGCACCTGTTCGGCCTCGTGGCCATGGGCTACATGTGGGCCAAGATGGCCAAGGCCGCTCAAGGCAAGAAGGCCGAAGGGAACGGCGTTGCAAGCAGGATGGACGCCAAGCTCGTGACCGGCCGCTTCTTCATGGAGCGGATGATGCCCGAGACCGGCATGCGGCTTGCCCGCATTTCCACGGGCGGTGATACGACTATGGCGATGCCTGCCGAGATGTTCTGATGGACAAAGGCTGTCCCGGCCGACGCTTTGCGAAGGGCCGGGGTCGCCTGACGAGAAAAACACCCTATCCTGACAACGATCCCGGATCGCTTTCCGCGTCCGGAATGACACCATGACCGGGAGGCCCCCATGGCCGAGGCTTTTATCTACGACGCCGTTCGCACCCCGCGCGGGCGCGGCAAGCCGGATGGTTCGCTGCATGAGGTCCCGGCGGTCGACCTCGCGGTGACCACGCTTGACGCCATTCGCCGGCGCAACGATCTCGACCCGGCGCTGGTGGAGGACGTGGTGCTCGGCTGCGTCGATCCCATCGGCGAGGCGGGCGGCGACATCGCCCGCGCGGCGGCCCTGAAGGCGGGCTTCGGCCGGGAGGTGCCGGGGGTGCAGATCAACCGCTTCTGCGCCTCGGGCCTCGACGCCGTGAACCTCGCGGCCGCGCAGGTCATGTCGGGCATGAAGGACATCGCCATCGGCGGCGGGGTCGAATCCATGAGCCGCATCGGCATGGGCGCGTCCGGCGGCGCATGGCCGGTGGATCCCGGCATCGCCATCGACAACTATTTCCTGCCCCAGGGCATCTCGGCGGACCTGATCGCCACCAAATACGGCTTCACCCGCGACGACGCGGACGCCTATGCGGTCGAGTCGCAGAAGCGCGCCGCCAAGGCCTGGGACGAGGGCCGCTTCGCCAAGTCCGTGGTGCCGGTCAAGGACGTCAACGGCCTCACCATCCTGGCCCGGGACGAGCACATGCGGCCGCAGACCGACATGCAGTCCCTGGGCCAGCTCAAGGCGTCCTTCGTGCAGATGGGCGAGATGGGCGGCTTCGACGCGGTGGCCACCGCCGCCCACCCGGATGTGGAATTCGTCAACCACGTCCACCACGCGGGCAACTCCTCCGGCATCGTGGACGGCGCCGCCGCCGTGCTCGTCGGCTCGAAGGAGGGCGGCGCAAGGGCCGGCCTGAAGCCCCGCGCGCGGCTGAAAGGTTTCGCGTCCATCGGGTCCGATCTCGCCCTCATGCTCACCGGCCCCATCGACGTATCGGAGCTGGCCCTTCGCAAGGCGGGCATGACCAAGGACGACATCGATCTCTTCGAGATCAACGAGGCGTTCTCGGCGGTGGTGCTGCGCTACATCCAGGCGCTGGAGATCGATCCCGCAAGGGTCAACGTGAACGGCGGCGCCATCGCCATGGGCCATCCGCTGGGAGCTACCGGCGCCATGATCCTCGGCACGGTGCTCGACGAACTGGAGCGCACGAACAAGCAGACGGCCCTGATCACGCTGTGCGTCGCCGCCGGCATGGGCACGGCTGCGATCATCGAGCGGGTTTAACACCATTGTCATCCCCGGCGGTCCATAGGACCAGGAAGGGGATCCATGGCAGTGCGCGTGTGAGTGGATTCCCTTCCCCTCCGCTGCGCTCCGGCCGGTCCGGTTCAAAGGACCGGCAGAATGACACGAGGTCCTGGGAGGGACACTATGACGAACTTCACCCATTTCCGCCTTGAGGTCGACGCTGACGGCATCGCGCTCGCCACCTGGGACATGCCGGGGCGCTCCATGAACGTCATCACCCCCGAGGTGATGGAGGAGCTGGCCCGGATCGTCGACCATGTCGCCGGCGAGGAGGCCATCAAGGGCTGCGTCGTCGCCTCGGGCAAGGAGGCGTTCTCCGGCGGCGCGGACCTCACCATGCTCCAGGGGCTGGGCGCAGAATACGAGCGTCTGGTGCGCGAGAAGGGCGAAGAGGCGGCCATGAGCTTCTTCTTCGAGGAATCGCGCAAGCTCTCGCTGCTCTACCGCCGCCTGGAGACCTGCGGCAAGCCGTTTGCTGCGGCCGTTCACGGGGTGTGCCTCGGCGGCGCGTTCGAGCTGGCGCTGGCCTGCCACTACCGGGTGCTGTCGGATGCGGATTCCACCCGCGTCGGGCTGCCCGAGGTCAAGGTCGGCTTGTTTCCCGGAGCCGGCGGCACCCAGCGCGTGGCGCGCCTGATGCAGACCGGCGATGCCCTGCAGATGCTGTTCAAGGGCGAGCAGATCCGCCCGCTCATGGCGCGCAACATGGGCCTCGTCCATGCGGTCGCCCCCCGCGACGGGATCGTGCAGGCGGCGAAGGACTGGATCAGGAACGGCGGCTCGGCGGAGGCGCCCTGGGACCAGAAGGGCTACAAGCTGCCCTCGAACAAGGTCTTCTCCGCCGCCGGGATGCAGATCTGGCCTCCGGCCAACGCCATCTACCGCCGCGAGACGCAGGACAATTACCCGGCCATCCGCGCGATCCTGGAATCGGTCTACCAGGGCCTTCAGCTGCCGATGGATCTCGCGCTCAGGGTGGAGTCGCGCTGGTTCGCCAAGATCCTGCGCTCCAAGGAAGCGGCGGCGATGATCCGCACCTTCTTCGTCTCCATGCAGGATCTCAACAAGGGCGCGCGCCGGCCCAAGGACGTGCCGCCCGCAAACCTGAAGAAGGTCGGCGTGGTGGGCGCGGGCTTCATGGGCGCGAGCGTGGCTTACGTCACAGCCAATGCGGGCCTCGAGGTCGTGCTCATCGACCGGGACGTGGAGGCGGCCGAGAAGGGCAAGGCCCATTCCCACAAGCTCATGACCGATCAGGTCATGAAGGGACGCGCCAAGACGGCGGACCGGGACGCGCTGCTCGCGCGCATCACGCCCTCGGCCGATTACGGCGATCTCGCCAGTTGCGATCTCGTCATCGAGGCGGTGTTCGAGGACCCCAAGGTGAAGGCCGAGGTGATCGGGAAGGTGGAGGCGGCGATCCGCCCGGACTGCATCTTCGCCTCCAACACCTCGACCCTGCCGATCTCGGGGCTGGCCAAGAACTCCAGGAATGCCGGCCAGTTCATCGGCATCCACTTCTTCTCGCCGGTCGAGAAGATGATGCTGGTCGAGATCATCATGGGACGGGAGACGGGCGACCGGGCGCTGGCCACCGCGCTGGACTACGTGCGCGCCATCAAGAAGACGCCGATCGTGGTCAACGATTCCCGCGGCTTCTTCGCCAACCGCTGCGTGCTGGCCTATATCCTGGAAGGCCACCTCATGCTCACCGAAGGCGTGCCCGCGTCGATGATCGAGCAGGCGGGCAAGCAGGCAGGGATGCCGGTCGGCCCGCTCTCCCTCAACGACGAGGTCGGCGTCGATCTCGGCCTCAAGATCCTGAGGGCCACCAAGGCGCAGCTCGGCGACGCCGCCATCGTGCCGGAGCAGGAGGAACTGCTCACCCGCCTGGTGGAGCATGAGGGCCGCTTCGGCCGCAAGAACAAGAAGGGCTTCTACGATTATCCGGAAGGCGGCCAGAAGCGCCTGTGGCCGGGCTTGAAGGACCTGCAGGTGAACCCGGCCGCGGCCGAGCTCATCGATATGCAGGAGCTGAAGCGGCGGCTTCTCGTGACGCAGGCTCTCGAGGCCGCGCGCACCTTCGAGGAAGGCGTCGTCACCGATCCGCGGGAGGCCGATGTGGGCTCCATCCTGGGCTTCGGCTTCGCGCCCTATACGGGCGGCGCGCTGTCCTACATCGACTTCATGGGCGCAGGGGTCTTCGTGGAGCTGTGCCGCAATCTCCAGGCCAAGCACGGCGACCGGTTCGCTCCGCCGAAGCTGCTCGTCGAGATGGCGGCCTCCGGCGAAACCTTCTACGGCCGCGCCGCGGCGAAGCAGGCGGCGTAGGAGGCGCGGATCTCGACCCGGCGTGACAGGCTCTCGTCCCCACCCCTCTATGGCTTGCCTGAGAGGGGCTCTCGCTTGCGCAAGTCGGGAACACCCGACTTGCGGTGGGGAGGAGGTGGAGGTGGGGGTGTGTGCGCCATAGGCTGATAGGCTATCGCTCACACCCCCACCCTGGCCCTCCCCACAAGGGGGAGGGAAACCACAGGTGCCGCTTGCGAGGGCAGCAGCAATGGCCTTACTTCGCTTTGGCCGATGACACCCTCTCGTCATCACCGGCCTTGTGCCGGTGATCCCGATGAGAAAACCGCAGCGCCCACAGGATCGAGATGGCCGGGACAAGCCCGGCCATGACGGGGTGGGTCTGACACCCGCTGTCATCCTGCCGATCCCTCGGATCGGACCGGCGAGCGTAGCGAGGGAAGGGGATCCTTGGACGTGAAGGCCTTGACCCGAGCGCCTCGTGCCCTCACCACGGGCGAGCTGGACACGACAGGAAGGAGCCTCTCCGATGAAACGATACTTTGCCCTGCTGGCTGCCTATAATGCATGGTGCAACGAGCGCGTCTACGACGCCGTGGCGCAACTGAGCGATGCGGATTACCGCGCCGACCGCGGGGCGTTCTTCAAGTCCCTTCACGGCACCCTGAACCACATCCTCGCGGCGGACCGCATCTGGCTGAAGCGCTTCACGGGCGAAGGCGAGGCGCCGAACCGCCTCGACGCCATTCTGTTCGATGACCTGGCCGGTCTGCGCCCGGCCCGGCAGGCGGAGGACCGGCGGATCGTGCGATACGTGGATGGTCTCACGCAGGAGGATCTGGACGGGACGATCAGCTATTGGACCCTGGTCAACCCGAGTCCTGTCACGCAGCCCCTCGCGCCTGCGCTGATCCATGTATTCAATCATCAGACCCACCATCGCGGGCAGGCCCATTGCATCCTGACGGGCCTGGGCGTCGATGCGCCGGCCCTCGACCTCGTGTACTTCCAGCGCGAAACCGGCATGGGCATGGCATGAATCTCTGGCTGCGCCTGCTTCACCTGATCCTCGCGGGCTTCGTGCGGCCGAGGCTCGATCCTGCAAGAGACGTGTCGCGGCTCGCCTTCCGGGTCTGGCCGCACGATCTCGAAATGTCGTTGGCGAATTGACGAAACGAAAGTTCCGTCAACCGAAATAGATCATGTCCTTTGAGAATCACATCACACCATGAACCTATGGCTGCGTCTGCTTCACCTCATCGTATCGGCGTTCTGGCGTCCTCGCCTCGATCCCATGAGCGAGGTGTCCCGGCTCCCGTTTCGGGTGCTCCCGACTGATCTCGACCTCTCCATGCACCTCAACAATGGACGCTATTGGACGCTGATGGACCTCGGGCGGGCCGACCTGATGATCCGCTCCGGGCTGTGGCGGACAGTGTGGAAGAACCGGTGGCTGCCCGTGGTGAGCGCGGGCAAGATCCGCTTCCGGCGCGAGCTTCGCCTGTTCCAGCCCTTCACCCTCGAAACCCGCATCGTCGCGTGGACGGACACGTCCATCATTGTCGAGCACCGCATGATGACGAATGGCCGGGATGGTGCCGACATTCTCTCAGCAATCGCGCTGGTGCGGGTCGGCCTCTACGACCGCAAGGAACGGGCCTTCGTGACCGTGCCGCAGATCATGGCAGCGCTTGGCCGGGAGGTCACCGACAGCCCAACATGGACGCCAGAAGTTGCTGCCTTCATCGCAGCCGAGGAAGCCCTGAAAGCGGCTGCTTGACGGCAATCTGGCAATCGCCGAGATCATCCGCCTCTTCATGGACGCTGGACGGCTCGTCACCGAGCGACGGGCCGCTTTCGTTTGTGAGTTGTTTCGAGCCCGCTGTCGTTACGGCGTATCGAGTTCAATAGGAACCAGCGGAACGGGGAGGTCGGCGTCCCCACCGAGGTCGATGGTGTCACCAACAGCCGCATCCTGTGGCTGGATCGTCAGCGCCGTGGTCGAGGCCGTGGTTGAGGCGGTTGTCACGGGCTCCTGTGGCATCGGGCGATACCGTGCCGCCGTGGACGCAGTGCTCATCTGGGGCTGAGGCAATAGCTGCTCCATCCCGGTGTAAAGCGCCATGGATTCACGCACGCGCTGGTCCCGGCAGAGCGCTCGGGCCGTCTGCAAGCCCGTGAACCACTCAGCAGGCTGGGAACCATGAATGCCTTCGTTGGCGAGGTCTTCGATCTTCGTGAGAAGATGGGCATCATAGGCGGCGCAGGCCGCTTCTGAGGTTTGCGCCACCACAGGCGCAGATACGAACAACAACGCTGTAAAACCCAACAGAGGACTGACGCACTGACGCATAGGACCCTCCCTGTGCTTGAAGCTGAGGAATGCTGTGCCTCGCTTCGGAAACGACTGCGACGGTAGAGAACGCAGTCAAATGGTTTAGAGCGGCAAACAGTACCGCAGTCGAATATCAGACGGGGCCTGCACCAATCATGTCGCTGGTGATGCGGGAGATTTGAAAGATGTACGCAAGAATACGCATCGCATTGTAGCTTACGAATAAACGCAAAGCTGCACTGGCGGCGCTCCTCACGGGCTCCATCATGCCAAATTTGATGATGTACAGTAATATATACGCTTGATGACGCGACGCGATTTCGACGCATACACACGTTCAAGACCAGAGTTACAGCTTAAGCAAAAATTTCTTTCTCGTCTAGGAACTTTTTTTGAAGTGCTGTTCTGCCGAAGCTAAAGGGAAGCTTGGTTAAGTGGCGAAAGCTTGTAAATGCGTCCCGTCACTTGGCGATGCCGGGACCATTGACGAAGGGGTGAAGGCTGATCTCGGGCATATGGCGCACTCCACCATGAGCAGCCATTGTCAAAAAGCAGCCACGAACTGCACCGGGCTCAAGCGACGGCCGCGACCACTTGTATGCCTCTTCCACCATGGTTAAGGTTGTAGCAGCAATAAAGAAGAAAGACGGACCTATGGCAAAGCCGCTCATCAGAAAGCTTGAGCAATTCGCCAAGTTGTCGGATGAAAACAGGCAGGTGTTAGAGGACGCATCCCGTGAGGTGAGGGTGTTCGGTCCTCGTCAGAACTTCATCACCGAGGATGACAAGCCTGATAATGTTCACCTGATCCTTGATGGCTGGGCGGCTCGCTACAAGGTGCTTCCGAATGGGGACCGTTCGATCATGGCCTACCTCATTCCGGGTGATCTCTGCGATGTTCACGTCACCCTGCTCGACCAGATGGATCATTCCATCGGCACGCTCTCGACCTGTCGCATCGCGTTCATCCCACGCGAAAGGATGAACGAGATCATGTGCGGAGATTGGCAGCTTAGTCGTGCTATCTGGTGGTCCATCCTTGTGGATGAGGCGATCCTGCGCGAGTGGCTGGTCACGGTGGGCCACCGCCCGGCTGACAAGCGGCTTGCCCATTTCATCTGCGAAATGCTGCTGCGTTCCAAAGCCGTGGGTCTCACACACGACGACAGCTTTGACCTTCCTGTGACCCAAGAGGAGTTGGGAGACACAATGGGCCTAAGCACAGTCCACGTTAATAGGACCTTTCAGGAACTTCGGGGGCAGGGTCTCATCACCTCAAAGGGGAGGCGGATTTCGGTCGATGACGTGGATCGCCTGTTTGAGTTCGCAGATTTCAATCCGAACTATCTGCATCAAGTTGGCAGGCAAGCGTAAGAAGCCACACAGGCACCCCAACAGGAGATTGGTGCTGGATAGCGTAAACTGAAATCGAGATGTCATTTTCGATTTGACGAGACGCGGCACACACCAGCTTCAGCCGGGCTCACGTTGCGGGCACCACGCCAGCCGGGCGACCTTCCAGATCACAGGGATAGCCCTCCACTTCTTACGTGGGATGATCCTGCTGCGCAAGACCACCCCGATCAGAAGCAACACGTTTCGCATAAAGCCTTATAGCCTAAGCCTCGGAGGCTCACCAAGAGTCAATACCAGTTTGGCCAGTTCTGTGTCGATGGCCAACGATTTCGAGCAGCGATGGATGTGCTCTTGGGCGCTAATTCAACAAGCGCGTTCAACAAGTCTTCACGGCGGGTGGGCTTTTCAAGCCACGGGACCTCTTGGA
>JAESGY010000195.1_pt1 | contig 46048 bp, 40 predicted proteins | sample 9269841 | NCBI WGS metagenome assembly JAESGY01 (sample SAMN17022865, study PRJNA683097) | algae metagenome | isolation source: Spirirestis rafaelensis WJT71-NPBG6 and co-occurring heterotrophs from... | place: USA: Pinto Wells, Joshua Tree National Park, Colorado Desert, CA | collected 2006-08-15
TCCAAGGGGTCCATGAAGGGAAAGCGCATGCGTGCCGCATGGGACGACACCTTCCTAACCCGCCTCCTCGCCCAGTTCGGCAAAACCCATATGCGATAGCCCTGCCCGGGCGATCCCGTAGGCTAGACAAAAAAGGGCCGCACCCGAAGGGCACGGCCCGAGTTTAGGGAGGAAACGCCAGTCACACGGCAGAGAGAGGACCAACCCCCTCTCTGCAAGCATGGTGACGCGGAGGCCGAACGTCGGACAACGGCAAAGGCTTCCGAAAAAGCGAGAAAAAACGGCTTCCACACGGCATCTGCACAACAGCAAGGCGGCACTGGTCAAAAGACCAGAAAGCCGCTCATTTTTCAGGCAAGGCCAGCCAACCGCTGCGGAAGCTCAGCCACTCGCTCTCGACCAGCGCATAGACCCCCAGCCAGAGAACGGCCGAAACCAGGGTGGTCAGCAACACCTTGCCGAGGAGTCGCGGCCGTTCCGGCACGCCGCGCCAACCTGTTTCCGGGTCGCCTTCCGGATTAGGCCGGGCGCCGATCGGCAACACGGCGAACAGCGCCGTCCACCAGATCAGGAAGAAGACGACGATTCCGCTGACCCAACCCATTCGGGGCTCCGTGGGACATAGGGCCGGGCGCGCGCGGCGCGGCCAGTGCGCTCTGCCGGCCTGAAGAGGGGTTGGCCGGGAATTCACCCGGCCAGGATGATTCGGGGCAATGCCGCGGGCTAGACCCGCAGCAGGTGCACCTCGACATTCGGGCGCTTGCGCAGCCGGCGGCCGACCGCCTTCCGCAACACGCTGCGCGCCGCCTCGCGCAGCGCATCGTCTTCGCGCCGGAGGGAACTCGGCAGATCCGTCACGGCCCGCGCCAGGTCCGCCGCCAGTTGGGCGCCGACGCTCTCATCGCCATCCAACAGGCCGGGCGCCGAGACCTGCGGCGTGCCGAGCACCCGCCCCGCCTCGTCCACCGCCAGGGAGGCCATGACGACGCCGTTGAACAGCATGCGCTTGCGCGCCGCCAGCACGCCGCCCGCGAGGGGCAGCAGGCGGCCATTATCGACCGCGAGGCGTCCGGTGGGGATACCCTCCACCACTTCCGGACGGCCGGGGCCAAGGCGTAGCACATCGCCATCCTCGACCAGCACCGGCGTGGTCTGCAGCTCCTTCGCCAGCGCCGCATGTTCCGTCAGGTGGCGCCACTCGCCATGCACCGGCACGGCATATTTCGGCTTCACCAGTTGGTAAAGCCGCCTCAGCTCGTCCCGCGCCGGATGGCCGGAGACATGGACCATGTGGTCGTCGGCCGTCATCACATTGCAGCCACGGCGCGCGAGCTGGTCCTGCAATTGCAGGATTCCCCGCTCATTGCCGGGAATCATGCGGGAGGAGAAGATGACCGTATCCCCCTCCCCCAATGCGATATGAGGATGGGTGTCGGCGGCGATCTTGGCCAGCGCCGAACGCGGCTCACCCTGACTGCCGGTGCAGATGAGGAGAAGGTTGTCGTCCGGGATGTAGCCGGCCTCATCCTCCGGCACATAGGGCGGGATGTCGGTGAGATACCCGCATTCCCGCGCCGCCGCCTCGGCATTGCGGAGCGACCGGCCGAAAAGCGCGACCTGCCGGCCCGACGCCATGGCGGCGCGGGTGATGCTCTCAACCCGGGCGACGTTGGTGGCGAAGCAACTGACGGCCACGCGGCCCTTCAGGCTGCGGATGATGGCGGTGAGGTTTCGCCGCACCTCACCCTCGGACCCCGAACGCCCTTCGACCAGTGCATTGGTCGAATCGCAGACCATGGCGAGCACGCCTTCCGCCCCGAGCCGGGCGAAGGCGGCCTCATCGGTCGGGCCGCCGATCAGCGGGTCCGGGTCCAGCTTCCAGTCACCGGTATGCAGCACGATTCCGTGCCGGGTGCGGATGGCGACCGCCTGGGCCTCCGGCACCGAATGGGCGACGCGGAGGAATTCCAGGGCGAAGGGCGGCAGCGAGAGCTTGCCGCCGAGCGGGACGGTGGTGATCTTCGCCTCGCCCAGCAGACCGGCCTCGCCCAGCTTCCGCCGCAGCACGGCGGAGACGAAGGGCCCGGCATAAATCGGGCAGCGCAACTGCGGCCAGAGATGGGCGACGGCGCCCACATGATCCTCATGCGCATGGGTGACCACCAGGCCCACTAGCCGATCACGCCGCTCGGCCAGCCAGACGGGGTCGGGGACCATGACCTCCACTTCGGGGTTTTCCGGCCCGCCGAAGCCGATGCCGCAATCGATGGCGAGCAGCTTGCCATCACAGCGGTACACATTCAGGTTCATCCCGATCTCGCCGGTCCCGCCGAGCGGAATGAATGCAAGATCATCGGCCGGATCGGGTCCGGCCGTCGCCATGAAATCGTCCATACCTGTTTCCAGGGCAGTACCGAGATGGTCCCGCCCCAGCCTTTTCATTGTAAACGCGATGCAGTGTCCGGCCGCCCTCTTGCCCGGGGGCCGGACGCTGGCTCGCGCTCACGGAGCGTCGCGTGCCGACTTCGGCAAAATGGGGACCGGGTTGCGCGCCGCCAACAGGCGGAGGCCCTCCAGAGTGATGTCGGGATCGATCTTTTCGATCACGGTCGTGCCCTCGGCAAAGAGCGGCGCCAGGCCGCCGGTGGCGACCACCTTCAGATGAGCCTCGTGCTCGGCCTGGATACGGCCGACAATACCTTCGATCATCCCGACATAGCCCCAGTAGATGCCCGATTGCATCGCCGCCACCGTGTCCCGCCCGATCACCGCCTGCGGCCGGCCGATGCCGATCCGCGGCAGGCGGGCCGCCGCCTTGTGCAACGCCTCGATCGAAAGATTGATCCCGGGCGCGATGACGCCGCCGAGATAGGCTCCGTCGGCATCCACCACATCGAAGGTGGTGGCCGTTCCGAAATCGATGACGATCAGCGGCCCCTTGTAGTGGTACTGGGAGGCAAGCGCGTTCAGCAGCCGGTCGGCGCCCACCTCCTGCGGCCGGTCCACCCGGATCTCGAACCCCCAATCGACCGCGGCGCGCGCAATGAGAGGTTCGACATTGAACCATTCCCGTGACAGGCGGCGCAGGTTGTAAAGCGCCGCGGGCACGACGGTCCCGATGACGCAGCGGTCGATCTCGCCGGGTTTGAGGCCGCAATGCTGGAACAGCGCCATCAACCAGACAGCGTATTCGTCCGAGGTGCGGTCCGAGCGGGTCGCGATCCGCCAGCGGCCGCGCCACTCCGTGCCGTCATGCACGGCGAAGACGACATTGGTATTTCCCGCATCGACCGCGAGCAGCATGGTTCCAGGCGTCCCCTTGGAGCGTCGCCCCGCTGGACGAACCGCGCGAGGATACCCCATTTCGTGCTTGATGGCGCTCCCGCGCCGCCAGGCACTCTCGCCCAGCAATAGTCTGCTCTAAGCCAGGATGTCCCCGGCGGGAATGGCCCGCCTCGCCCCTTCGATCTCCAGGAGCAGGCTGCCATCCTCGGCCAGCCCGGCGAACCGCCCCATTTCGGGGATTCCGCGGACTGCCATCGCCTCGCCCTCGGCCGGCCCGAAGCGGCGCCAGGCAGCCCGGATCGGGGCGAAGCCGGCATCGCGCTGGACCCTCCGCCAGTGCTGCAGCCGGCAGAGCAGCCGGGTGGCGAATTCCTCGGGTGGCTCCGTCCCACCGAGCGTCGCTGTCGGGCGGTCCGGCAGTGCCGGCGCATGGGTGAGGTTCACCCCGAAGCCAAGGGTGAGCCAGGTCAGGCCGCCGCCCGGAGCCAATGCGCTCTCCGCCAGGATGCCGGCACATTTCGCACCCTCGCGCAGCAGGTCATTCGGCCATTTCAGCCGCAATGCGCTGGGATCGGGCACAAGCAGGGTCGCCGCCTCGGCCAGCGCAACACCGGCCAGCAGGCTCCATTGCGGAGCCTCCCGCGCCGGTCCCTCGGGCCGCAACAGGACGGAGAGGTGGAGATTGCCGGGCGGCGAGGCCCAGACCCGGCCGGACCGGCCGCGCCCCGCCGTCTGCTGCCGCGCCAGAATGGCAAGGCCTTCGGCCTCCCCTGCCTCGGCCTTTTGCGCAAGGAGGTCGGAGGTGCTCGGCAGCGCCGCATACACCTCCAACCGCCAGCCGGCCGGCAGGGGCGGAGGCGCCCCCCCGGGGGCACCCCCAGCCTGGCCGGATCCGCTCACCCCAGCAGCGCCGTGGCTGCCGCCTGCGCCGCCGCCAGCATGGGCGCGGGCCAGAGGGCGAAGAGGAGGGTGAAGAGACCGGTACCGGCCATCACCACCGCCAGGCTCGCCGGGGCACGATCCAGGCTGCCGATGGGCGTGTCGAAGTACATCACCTTCACGATGCGCAGGTAGTAATAGGCGGAGACCACGCTGGTGAGCACACCGACCACCGCGAGCGTCCAGAAGCCACCCTGCACGGCCGCGAGGAAGACATAGAGCTTGCCGAAGAAGCCGGCGAGCGGCGGGATGCCGGCCATGGAGAACATGAAGACGGCCATCCACATCGCCATCACCGGGTCGGTGCGGCCGAGGCCGGCAAGGTCGTCCACGCCCTCGACCGCCCTGCCCTGCCGCCGCATGGCTACCAGCACGGCGAAAGTGCCGAGATTCATGAAGACATAGATGGCCATGTAGATGAGCAGGCCACGAAGTCCGATATCGGAGCCGACGGCGAGGCCCATCAGCGCATAGCCGACATGGCCGATGGAGGAATAGGCCATCAGCCGCTTGAGGTTGCGCTGGCCGATGGCGGCGAAGGCGCCGAGGATCATCGAGCCGATCGAGACCAGCAGGATGATCTGCTGCCACTGCGCGATCAGGTCTCCGAAGGGTCCGAGCAGCACGCGGGCCAGCAGGGCGATCGCCGCGACCTTGGGCGCCGAGGCGAAGAAGGCGGTCACCGGGGTCGGCGCGCCCTCATAGACGTCCGGCGTCCACATATGGAAGGGCACGGCCGAGACCTTGAAGGCGAGCCCGGTAATGACGAAGACGATGCCGACGATGACGCCGGCCGAGATGCCATGCGGCTCGGCGAAAGCCTCACCCAGGCGGTCGAAATTGGTCGTGCCGGCGAAGCCGTAGACCAGCGAGTTGCCATAGAGCAGCAGGCCTGAGGCGAGCGCGCCGAGCACGAAGTACTTCAGCCCAGCCTCGGCCGAGCGGCCGCTGTCCCGGTTGAAGGCGGCGATGACATAGAGCGGCAGCGAAAGTAGCTCGAGCCCCAGATAGAGCGCAAGCAGGTCATTGGCCGAGATCATGACCATCATGCCGAGCGTGGCGAACAGCATGAGGACCGGGAACTCGAACCGCGCCAGCCCCTCCTTCTCGTTGAAATCGAGCGAGAGGAGGATGCCAACCGCGGCCGCGCCGATGGCCAGCACCTTCATGAAGTTACTGAACGCATCAGCGACATAGTGGCCACCAAGCGCGGTGCCTTCCCCCTGCCCAAGCACGAGCACGGCGGAGAGCAGCAGGGCACCGACGCAGGCCATGGACACCGGGAAGAAGGTGTCCTGCTTCGGGATGACGCCCGCAGCGAGGATGATGAGCCCGGAGACGGCCAGCGCCAGCTCCGGCAGGGCAAGGGTCCAGATCATGGTCATTGAATCCCGGCCAGGCGCGCGGCGCCGAGCGCCGCCTCATGCCGCGCCACGAGGTTGGCCACCGAGGCCTCGAAGAAGGACAGGAAGGACTGCGGATAGACGCCCATCCAAAGCGTCAGCAGGATCAGCGGCGCAAAGACCGCGTATTCCCGGGGGCTGAGGTCGAGCAGCGCCCGCAGGTCCTCCCGCGTCACCTTCCCGAAGCTGACGCGGCGATAGAGGTACAGCATGTAGGCCGCGCCCAGGATCATGCCGAGCGCCGCGCCGAAGGCGACCCAGGGATTCACGCGCCAGGCGCCGACGATCACCAGGAACTCGCCGACGAAGTTGGCGAGCCCGGGGAGACCGATCGAGGCCATGGTGAAGAAGAGAAAGACCAGGCCGTAGGAAGGCATGATCGCGGCCACGCCGCCATAGCGCTGTATCTCGCGGCTGTGGACGCGGTCATACAGCACACCGACGCAAAGGAAGAGCGCGCCGGAGACCACGCCATGCGCGAGCATGGTGAAGAGCGCGCCGGCCAGGCCCTGCTGGTTGAAGGTGAAGATACCGATCGTGACGATGCCCATATGGGCGACCGAGCTGTAGGCGATCAGCTTCTTCATGTCCTCCTGCGCCAGTGCGACGAGGGAGGTGTAGACCACGGCCACCACCGAGAGGACGAAGATGAGCGGCGCGAAATCGGCCGACGCTTCCGGCAGCAGCGGCAGGGTGAAGCGCAGGAAGCCATAGGCGCCCATCTTCAGCAGCACGCCGGCCAGGATGACGGAACCCGCGGTCGGCGCCTCGACATGCGCGTCCGGCAGCCAGGTATGCACCGGCCACATCGGCACCTTCACCGCGAAGCTGGCGAGGAAGGCGAAGAAGATCCAGGTCTGCGCGGCGCGCGGCACCTGGTACTCGAAAAGCTGCGGGATGTCGGTCGTGCCGGCATTGTACCAGAGATAGAGGATCGCCAGCAGCATCAGCACGCTGCCGAGCAGCGTGTAGAGGAAGAACTTGAAGGCGGCATAGACGCGCCGCGCCCCGCCCCAGACCCCGATGATGAGGAACATCGGGATCAGCACCGCTTCGAAGAAGACGTAGAAGACGATGAAGTCGAGGGCGGCGAACATGCCGACCATCATCGTCTCCAGGACCAGGAAGGCGACCATGTACTCGCGGACGCGGGTATCGATCGCCTCCCAGGACGCCAGGATGCAGATCGGCGTCAGCGCGGTGGAGAGCAGGACGAACAGAACCGAGATGCCGTCCACGCCCATATGGTAGCCGACGCCGAATTCCGGCAGCCAGGACAGTTTCTCGACAAACTGGAAGGCGGCCGAGCTCTGGTCGAAGCGCGCCCAGAGGATGAGGCTGAGCAGAAAGACGATCAGGCTGGTCCATAGCGCGGTCCAGCGCGCATTGCGGGCGACAACTGCCTCGTCGCCGCGCACCGACATGATGATGGCTGCTCCCGCCAAGGGCAGGAAGGTGATCAGCGAGAGCAGCGGGAAGCCGGCGGCGTTCATTCTCAGCGCCCGATCAGGAAGAGGGAGACGAAGACGACGAGGCCGATGATCATGGCGAAGGCATAGTTTGCCACGCGGCCCGTCTGGATACGCACCGCCCCGCGCGAGGCCTGAACGGCGAGGTCGGCGGCACCATTCGGCATGCCATCAATGATGCGTGCATCGCCCACCTTCCAGAATACCGTGGCAAGGCGGCGGGCGGGCCGGACGAAGATCGCGTCATACAACTCGTCGAAGTACCACTTCTTCAGCAGGAAGCCGTAGAGGCCGCCCGGATTGGGCTCGGTCTGCTGCTCCGCACCCTCACGCGGGATCAGCGGCAGCCGCTGGACCATCTGCGGACGGGCACTGAAGATCTGGGCGATGCGCGCCGGCAAGCCCGGCATGGCCATATAGAGGACATAGGCAAGCACGATGCCGCCGATGCCCATGACGGTCGGGGCCAGCGGCACCCAGTCCGGCACCTCATGCATCGCATGCAGGATGTGGTTGTGCTCGGCGTTGAAGATCGAACCGTTCCAGAAGGCGTGCTCGTGCTCACCAATGAAGAGTGGTGCGAAGACATAGCCGGTCAGCACCGCGCCCACGGCCAGCAGCAGCAGCGGGACGAGCATGACCAGCGGGCTCTCATGGACATGCTCCATGGTGTGCCGGTCGGCCCGCGGCGCGCCGTGGAAGGTCAGGATCAGCAGACGCCAGGAGTAGAAGGCCGTCAGGAAGGCGGCGGCGAGGCCGAGGACAAAAGCATAGAAACCGACGCCGCTATGGCTGGCGAAGGCGGCCTCCAGGATCGCGTCCTTGGAGTAGTAGCCGGCGAAGAAAGGAATGCCGGCCAGCGCCAGGTTGCCAATCCACATCACCGCATAGGTGACCGGGATCTTGGTCCAGATACCGCCCATGCGGCGGATGTCCTGTTCATCCGACATGGCGTGGATCACGCTGCCGGCGCCGAGGAACAGCAGGGCCTTGAAGAAGGCATGGGTGAAGAGGTGGAACATCGCCACCTGATAGGCGCCCACACCTGCGGCAAAGAACATGTAGCCAAGCTGGGAGCAGGTCGAATAGGCAATAACCCGCTTGATGTCGTTCTGCACGCAGCCGATCGTCGCCGCGAAGAAGGCGGTGCTGGCGCCGACGATGGTCACGATGGCAAGCGCGATCGGCGCGAACTCCATCACCGGCGACATGCGGCAGACCAGGAAGACGCCGGCGGTTACCATAGTCGCGGCATGGATGAGCGCGGAGACCGGCGTTGGCCCCTCCATCGCATCCGGCAGCCAGGTGTGCAGACCGAGCTGGGCTGACTTGCCGCAGGCACCGAGGAACAGCAGTACCCCGATCAGCTCAATGGCGTTGATCCCCAGGAAGGTGTCGTTTGCATGCGCCTCGACGGTGCTGAAGATCATCGAGAACTCGATGCTGCCGAAGACATGGAAGGTCAGCGCCAGGCCGAGCATGAAGAACACGTCGCCCACCCGGTTGACGATGAAGGCCTTCATCGCAGCGCGATTGGCGCTTTCCCGGTCGTACCAGTAGCCGATCAGCAGGTAGCTCGCGAGGCCGACGCCCTCCCAGCCGAAGAAGAGCTGGGCCAGGTTGTCCGCCGTCACCAGCATGAGCATCATGAAGGTGAAAAGCGAGAGGTAGGCAAAGAACCGCGGTGGCGTCGCGTCATGCGACATGTAGCCGACCGAATAGAGATGGATCAGGGTCGAGATGAAGGTGACCATGGCCACCATCACCACCGACAACGTATCGTAGCGAAGGGCCCAGGAGACCTCCAGACCACCCACATCCATCCAGGTGACGATGGGCACGGTGGTGGGCTGGCCGCCCAGGGCAACCTGCGCGAAGGCCAGCACGCCGCAGATGGCGGCGAGCACCATGCAGATCACGGTGGACCACTGCGCGGCCTTGTCGCCGATCCAGCGGCCGAAGAAGCCGCTGATGGTCGCCCCCAGCAGGGGGAAGAAGATGGCGCCGACGAACACGGCCCTCAGCCCTTCAGGGTCGAGATATCCTCGACCTCGATGCTCCCGCGATTGCGGAAGTAGATGACGACGATGGCGAGGCCGATCGCCGCCTCAGCGGCCGCGACCGTGAGCACGAACATAGCGAAGACCTGGCCAGTCAGGTCATCCAGCCAGGCCGAGAAGGCGACGAAGTTCAGGTTCACCGAGAGCAGGATGAGTTCGACGCTCATCAGGATGACGATGACGTTCTTCCGGTTAAGGAAGATGCCGAAGACCCCCAGCACGAGCAGGATCGCGCCAACGGTCAGGTAGTGGGCGAGGCCGATAACCATCTTAGTGATGCCCCCCATGACCGTGGCCATGCCCAGCATCATGTGCAACCTTGGGTTTCTCTGCCTCAGGCTCCGGCGGGCGGCGAATGCCGAGCTCCTTCACGCCGGCGCCGACCGGGACCTTTTCGAGGCTGATGGAGCCGCTGCGCGCGACCTGCGCGGAGACATTCTGGCGTCGCGTGCCCGGCCTCTCGCGCAGGGTCAGGACGATGGCGCCGATCATGGCCACCAGCAGAATCAGGCCGGAAGCCTGGAACAGGTAGACGTAGTCCGTGTAGAGAATCCGCCCCAGCGCCTCCGCATTGTTCACGCTGGCGCCCGGATTAGGCGAGAGACGCAGGTCGTCTGCCGTGTCCGCGAAGGACCAGGTGCCGAGCACCAGGACCAGTTCCAGGAAAAGGATGCCACCGATCACCGCGCCGAAGGGCGCGTAACGCTGGAAGCCCTCACGCAGCCGCGCGAAGTCGATGTCCAGCATCATGACGACGAAGAGGAAAAGGACCGCTACCGCGCCGACATAGACGATGACCAGGATCATCGCCAGGAACTCGGCCCCCGCGATCAGGAACAACGCCGCCGCATTGAAGAAGGCGAGGATCAGGAACAGCACGCTGTGGACCGGGTTGCGCGCCGTGACCACCATGACCGCGGAGGCGATCAGGATGGCCGCGAAGAGATAGAAGGCGAGCGCGGCGATCATCGCGTGCCTCCAGGCCGTTGCTGCGTCATGGCATCGTCCGGTGTGGCGCCGCAGGGGCGCGTGAGACAGGAACCGGGCCGCTCATCGCGGCCCGGGAAGTGGTCATCAGCGATAGGGGGCGTCGAGTTCGAGCCGCTTGGCCAGTTCCGGTTCCCACCGGTCACCATTCGAGAGGAGCTTCTGCTTGTCATAGAGCAGTTCCTCCCGCGTCTCCGTGCTGAACTCGAAATTCGGCCCCTCGACGATGGCGTCGACCGGGCAGGCTTCCTCGCACATGCCACAATAGATGCATTTCACCATATCGATGTCGTAGCGCGTGGTACGGCGGCTGCCATCCTCGCGCGGCTCGGCCTCGATGGTGATCGCCTGGGCAGGGCAGACCGCCTCGCACAGTTTGCAGGCGATGCAGCGTTCCTCGCCGTTCGGGTAGCGGCGCAGCGCGTGCTCGCCCTTGAAGCGGGGGGAGATCGGCCCCTTCTCGTAGGGGTAGTTAATCGTGACCTTGGGCTTGAAGAAATACTTCAAGGTCAGTGCCATGCCGGAGACCAGTTCGGACAGCAGCAGGCTGCGCGCGGCGCGATCGAGGGTGGCCATGGTCGTCGGTCCTTACGCCGGCAGCCAGCCGGTCAGCTTGAGCACCGCAGCGGTCAACACCAGCCAGAGCAGGCTGAAGGGCAGGAACACCTTCCAGCCCAGCCGCATCAACTGGTCGTAGCGGTAGCGCGGGAAGGTCGCGCGGACCCAGATGAAGGTGAAGAGGCAAAGAGCGATCTTCAGGGCGAACCAGACCGGCCCGGGGATCCAGGTGAAGGGCTCGGCATTGATCGGCGGCAGCCAGCCACCCAGGAACAGGATGGTGATCAGCGCGGACATGAGAATCATGTTCGCGTACTCCCCGAGGAAGAAGAGCGCGAAGCTCATCGAGCTGTACTCGACGAAGAAGCCCGCCACCAGCTCGCTCTCGCCCTCAGGCAGATCGAAAGGCGCGCGATTCGTCTCCGCCAGCGTGCTGATGAAGAAGATGATGAACATCGGGAAGAGCGGCAGGAAGAACCAGACGGTCTCCTGCGCCTTCACGATGGCCGTCAGGTTCAACGAGCCCACGCACATCAGCACGGTCACGATGACGAAGCCCATCGAGACCTCGTAGCTGACCATCTGCGCGGCCGATCGCAGCGCGCCGAGGAAGGCGTATTTCGAGTTGGACGCCCAGCCCGCGATGATAATGCCGTAGACGCCGAGGGAACTGATGGCGAAGAGGTAGAGGATGCCGACATTGATGTCGGCGATCGCCCAGCCCTCATTCACCGGAATCACCGCCCAGGCCAGCATCGCCAGCATGAAGGTCAGCATCGGCGCAAAGAGAAAGAGGTAACGGTTCGCGCCCGAGGGGACGATCGTCTCCTTCATCAGCATCTTCAGCGCATCGGCGAAGGGCTGCAGCAGGCCGAAGGGGCCAACCACATTAGGTCCCTTCCGCATCTGCATCGCCGCCAGCACCTTACGCTCGGCGAGTGTGAGGTAGGCGACGCCCATCAGCACCGGCACCAGCAGCGCCAGCGTTTGGGCTAGGGTGATCGCCAGGATCCCGACGGGGGTGGAAAGGAAGCCGTCCATCGCCGTCACTCCGCCGCCAGCTGGGTCTGTGGCGTGCTGTAGACGCGCGCGCATTCCGCCATGGTGGCAGAAGCCCGGCTGATCACATCCGCCTGCCAGTAGTTCCGCACCGCCGGCGCGAGGGGTGCATCCGATACCGCCGAAGCATCGCCCGCCGGGCCCGTCAGGTCGGCGCAGCCATGTGCCTCGACCCCAGACGTGGCAAACGCTGCGTTCACCTGCGCGAGCCGTGCCCGCACCGCGTCGAGCGAGTCATAAGGCAGCCGCTTGCCGAGAACCTCGGAGGCGGCGCGGATGATCTTCCAGTCCTCCCGCGCCTCGCCCGGCGGATAGACCGCGAGCCGCCCGCGCTGCACGCGTCCCTCGGTGTTGACGTAGGTCGTGTCCTTCTCGGTATAGGCCGCGCCCGGCAGGATCACATCGGCCCGCGCCGCCGCGGCCTCGCCGTGATGGCCCTGGTAGATGACGAAGGCGCCGGCCGGAATGGCGGGCGGATCGACCTCGGCGCCCAGCAGCCACAGCGCCTTAACCGCCGGCGAAATGGCGGCACTACCCTGCTGCGGCAGGAAGCCAAGGTCGAGCGGTGCAACCTGGCCGCCAAAATGGTGCAGCAGGTTGAAGCCGTGCCAGTCGGCCTGCAGCATGTTGTTCTCGGCCGCAATCTTCCAGGTCGCGGCCAGGATGGCTGCGCCGTCGGGCCGGGTCAGCGCGCCGCGCCCGAGAATGAGCATCGGCCGCTTCGCCTTGCGCAGCACCTCGTTGAAGCGGTGGCCGCCCTCGGCGAGGACGCGGAGCGTCTGCCCGCCCTCACCCAGCCAATCATGCGGATAGGTCAGGTTCAGCCCGCGCGGCCCGATGAAGCCAACGGGGAAATTGCCCGCCGTTACGCGCTTGCGGATGCGCGCGTTCAGCACCGGCGCCTCGATCCGCGGATTGCTGCCAATGATCAGCAGCGCATCCGCCTCCTCGATCCCGGCGATGCCGGTGTTGAAGGTGTAGTAGTCCCGGCGCGAGGCATCGATCGCCGCGCCATCGGTGCGGCATTCGAGGTTGCGGCTGCCGAGCGCGCCCATGAGATCCTTCAGCGCGACGATAGCCTCGGCATCCATGAGATCGCCGACCACGGCACCAATATGGTCGCCCGGCAACCCCTTCAGCTTCGCCGCGATGGCACCAAAGGCCTCGGCCCAGGTGGCGGGCTTCAGCTTGCCGTCCACCTTCACCCAGGGGCGATCCAGCCGGCGGCGCTTGAGGCCATCGAAGGAGAAGCGGCCGCGATCGGCCATCCACTCCTCATTCACGTCGTCATTGGTGCGCGGCAGGATCCGCAGCACCTCGCCCGAGCGGGCATCGATGCGGATATTGGTTCCCGTGGCGTCCAGCACATCGACGCTGTCGGTCTTCCGGAGTTCCCAGGGACGCGACACGAAGGCGTAAGGCCGCGACGTGAGCGCGCCGACCGGGCAGATATCGATCAGATTGCCGCTGAGCTCAGTGGTCAGCGCCTTCTCGACATAGGTGCCGATTTCCATGTTCTCGCCGCGATTGGTCGCGCCGAGCTCCGGCACGCCGGCAACCTCGGTCGCGAAGCGGACGCAGCGGGTGCACTGGATGCAGCGGGTCATGATCGTCTTGATCAGCGGACCCATATACTTGTCTTTGACCGAGCGCTTCTCTTCGAGGTAGCGGCTCTTGTCCATGCCGTAGGCGACCGCCTGGTCCTGCAGGTCGCACTCGCCGCCCTGATCGCAGATCGGGCAGTCCAGCGGGTGGTTGATCAGCAGGAATTCCATCACGCCGCGGCGGCCCTTGCGGACCATCTCGCTGTCCGTGAAGACCTTCATGCCGTCGGCGACCGGATAGGCGCAGGAGGCGATGGGCTTCGGCGCCTTCTCGACCTCCACCAGGCACATGCGGCAATTGCCGGCGACGCTGAGACGTTCGTGGTAGCAGAAGCGCGGAATTTCCTTTCCCGCCGCCTCGCAGGCTTGCAGGACGGAGACGCCGTTCGGCACCTCCACTTCGATCCCGTCGACCGTGACCTTCGCCATGGTGCGTTACTCCGCCGCCATCGGCAGCGTGGGCTGCGGCGAGCCCTTCCGCGCCTTGTAGGCAGCAATGCGTTCTTCCATCATCGGCCGGAAATGGCGGATCAGGCCCTGCACCGGCCAGACGCCGCCATCGGCCAGGGCGCAGATCGTGTGGCCCTCGATCTGCCGCGTCACCTGCTCCAGCACGTCGATCTCGGCGATCTCGGCGCGGCCCTCGACCATGCGGTCCATCATGCGCTTCACCCAGCCCATGCCCTCGCGGCAGGGCGTGCACTGGCCGCAGCTCTCATGCTTGTAAAAGGCGGACAGCCGGGCGATCGCCTTGATCAGGTCGGTGGACTTGTCCATGACGATGACGCCAGCGGTGCCGAGGCCCGTGCGGTGCTCGCGCAGCGCGTCGAAATCCATCAGGACGGTGTCGCACACCTCCTTCGGGATCAGCGGCGTGGAGCTGCCGCCCGGGATGACGCAGAGCAAGTTGTCCCAGCCGCCGCGTACGCCGCCCGCATGGCGCTCAATCAGCTCGCGCAGCGGGATCGACATCTCCTCTTCCACGTTGCAGGGCTTGTTCACATGGCCCTGGATGCAGAAGATCTTGGTGCCGCTGTTCTTCGGCCGGCCGAAGCCGGCGAACCAGGCTGCGCCGCGGCGGAGGATGGTCGGGACCACCGCGATGGTCTCGACATTGTTCACCGTGGTCGGCGCGCCATAGAGTCCGACGGCAGCGGGGAAAGGCGGCTTCAGCCGCGGCATTCCCTTCTTGCCCTCCAGGCTCTCGATCAGCGCCGTCTCCTCGCCGCAGATATAGGCGCCGGCGCCGCGATGGACATAGAGGTCGAAGTCCCAGCCGCTGCCACAGGCATTCGGGCCGAGCAGCCCCGCCGCGTAGGCCTCGTCGATCGCGGCCTGCAGCACCAGGTGCTCGTTGTAGTACTCGCCGCGGACATAGATGTAGCCAGCATGCGCGCCCATCGCCACACCGGCGATCAGGCAGCCCTCGATCAGCGTGTGCGGATCATGCCGCAGGATGTCGCGGTCCTTGCAGGTGCCCGGCTCGGACTCGTCTGAATTCACCACAAGGTAGTGCGGCCGGCCATCCGACTGCTTCGGCATGAAGGACCATTTCAGCCCGGTCGGGAATCCAGCGCCGCCGCGGCCGCGGAGGCCGGAATTCTTGACCTCCTCAATAATCCAGTCGCGGCCCTTGGCGATCAGGGCGCCGGTGCCATCCCAATTGCCGCGGCGGCGCGCCGCCGGCAGCCGCCAGTCCTGCAGCCCGTAGAGGTTCGTGAAGATGCGGTCCTTGTCGCTCAGCGCCATGACCTTATTCCCCCGGCACGTCGAGCAGGGTCAGCGGCCCGCCTTCCGGCGCGCTGGTCTGGCGCCCGATGACGGATCCCGGCGCGGGCCGCTCGCCGCGCTTCAGCGCCTCGATCAGCCTGACCGTGCTCTCGTAATCCATGTCCTCGTAGTAGTCGTCGTCCACCTGCAGGATCGGCGCGTTCACGCAGCCGCCGAGGCACTCGACCTCGGTCAGGGTGAAGAGCCCGTCGGCGCTGGTATGGCCGTAGCCCGGCACATGCGCGGCCTCCTTGCAGGCGCGGAAGACATCGTCCGATCCGCGCAGCCAGCAGGGCGTGGTGCCGCAGACCTGCAGGTGGAACTTTCCGATCGGCTTCATGTTGAACATGAAGTAGAAGGTCGCGACCTCGTAGACGCGGATGGGCGCCATGCCGAGCCGCTCGGCCACTGCGTCCATGCCCTTGTTCGGCACCCAGGCGCTGCCGGTCTGCCGCTTCATCTGCCGCTGCACCACGTAGAGCAGCGGGATGACGCCGCTGGCCTGCTTGCCGGGCGGATAACGCTTCAGGATCTTCTCGATCGCCGCCTCGCTCTCCGCATCGAAGGCAAAGCTCTCCGGCTGCACGATCTCATTCGCAGTGGAAATCTCGGCGACCATCAGCGGTCGATCTCCCCGAAGACAATGTCGAGTGAGCCGATGATGGCCACCGCATCGGCGAGCATATGGCCCTTGGAGAGCACCTCCATGGCCTGCAGATGGGCGTAGCCCGGCGCGCGGATCTTGCAGCGATACGGCCGGTTGGTGCCGTCGGCGACCAAGTAAAAGCCGAACTCGCCCTTCGGCGCCTCGGTCACGGTATAGGTCGCGCCCTCGGGCACGTGGTAGCCTTCGGTGTAGAGCTTGAAGTGGTGGATGAGCGACTCCATGGACCGCTTCATCTCGCCGCGCTTGGGCGGCGTGATCTTGTTATCCTGGATCTTCACCGGCCCCGGCTTCAGCCGCGCGAGGCATTGCTCCATGATCCGCAGGGACTGCTTCATCTCCTGGATGCGGACCAGGTAGCGGTCGTAGCAGTCACCATGCCGGCCGACCGGGATGTCAAAATCGAGATCGGAATAGATTTCATAGGGCTGCGACTTCCGCAGGTCCCAGGGCACGCCGGAGGCACGCAGGCAGGGACCGGAGAAGCCCCAGGCCATCGCCTGCTCGGCGCTCATGATGCCAATATCGACGGTGCGCTGCTTGAAGATGCGGTTCTCTGTCAGCAGGCCTTCCAGGTCATCGAGGAATTTCGGGAACTGCTTGCACCAGTTGCCGATGCGATCCTCGAGGGACTTCGGGATGTCCTTCGCCACCCCGCCGGCGCGGAAGTAGTTGACGTGGTAGTGGCTGCCGCCCGCCGCCTCGTAGAATTCCAGCAGGTGCTCGCGCTGCTCGAAGCCCCACAGCGCCGGCGTGATGGCGCCGCAGTCCAGCGCATAGGTGGTGATATTCAGCAGGTGGTTCAGGATGCGCGTCAGCTCCGCGAACATGGTGCGGATGACCCGCGCCCGCTCAGGAATCTGGTCCTCGATCCGCAGCAGCTTCTCGACCGCGAGGACGTAGGAGTGCTCCATGCACATCGGGGAGACGTAATCCAGGCGGTCCATATAGGGCATTGCCTGGAGATAGGTCTTGTACTCCGCCAGCTTCTCGGTGCCGCGATGCAGCAGGCCGATATGCGGATCGGCGCGCTCCACCATCTCGCCTTTCATCTCGAGGATGAGACGCAGCACGCCGTGTGCCGCCGGATGCTGCGGGCCGAAATTGATGGTGTGACTGTCGACCTCGACGGTCCGGCGTTGCTCGGAGTCGCCGGAGGCGGAGGTCAGGCTGGCAGGATCCGCGGCGGTGGTCAGCGGCCCCGCCTCAGACGCCATGGCGGAACTGCCGCTCATGCTTCTGTCCCCTGGGGCTTGGGCCCCTCGATCCGGTTGAGATGGACCTTCTCGTCGCCCGGCAGAGTGGTCATGCCCTCCCAGGGGCTGAGGAAGTCGAAATTGCGGAAGTCCTGGGTGAGCTTCACCGGCTCATAGACGACCTGCTTCCGCTCCTCGTCGTAGCGGACCTCGACATAGCCGGTCAGCGGGAAGTCCTTGCGGAGCGGATGGCCCTCGAAGCCGTAATCGGTCAGCAGCCGGCGCAGATCGGTCTGCCCTTCGAAGACGACGCCGTACATGTCCCAGGCCTCGCGCTCATACCAGGTGGCGTTCGGCCAAATAGACGCAATGCTCGGCACCGGGGTCGCGGCATCGGTCGCCACCACCACGCGGATGCGCTGGTTCAGCGACAGGCTGAGGAGATTGTAGACAACCTCGAAGCGCAGCGGCTTCTCCGGCCAGTCAGTGCCGCACAGGTCCATCAACTGCTCGAAGGCGAGGTCCGCGCCGTCGCGCAGCAGGGTCATAAGCTCGACCAGCCCGTCGCGGCGGACGCGCAGCACGAGTTCCTCGCCGCGCTCCACCTCGATCGACTCGATCGTCGCGCGCGGCAGCGCCTGCCGTACCGCCTCGCCCAGGGCTTGCAGGCGCGCACCCTTGCTGGGGGCCGCCGTCTCGATGCTGTCAGCCACGCAGGATGGTCCCCGTCCGACGGATCTTCTTCTGCAGTTGCATGATGCCGTAGACCAGCCCCTCTGCCGTCGGCGGGCAGCCCGGGACATAGACATCCACCGGCACGATGCGGTCGCAACCACGCACCACGCTGTAGGAATAGTGGTAGTAGCCGCCGCCATTGGCGCAGCTGCCCATGGAGATGACCCAGCGCGGCTCCGACATCTGGTCGTAGACCTTGCGCAGCGCGGGGGCCATCTTGTTGGTTAGGGTGCCGGCCACGATCATCACGTCCGACTGCCGCGGCGAGCCGCGCGGGATGATGCCGAACCGGTCGAGGTCGTAGCGCGCCATATAGGCGTGGATCATCGGCACCGCGCAGCAGGCTAAGCCGAAGGTCATCGGCCAGAGGCTGCCGGTGCGCGCCCAGTTCACCACCTTGTCGAGGTTGGCGACGACGAAGCCCTTTTCCTCGATCTCTCCGGTGATGCCCTTGACCACCGCATCCTGCGCCGGCCCTGGCGCCAGATGCTCGCGGTTCCAGGCAATGGAGTCCGTGTTTCCGCTCATGATCCTCTCCGGTCGGGGGCAGCCGAAGCCGTCACTCCCAGTCCAGGGCGCCCTTGCGCCACTCGTAGATGAAGCCGACCGTCAGAACGCCCAGGAAGGCGATCATCGACAGGAAGCCGAACCAGCCGATCTCGCCGAGCGCGACGGCCCAGGGGAAGAGGAAGGCGACCTCAAGGTCGAAGATGATGAAGAGGATCGCGACCAGGTAGAACCGCACGTCGAAGCGCCGACGGGTGTCGTCGAAGGGTTCGAAGCCGCACTCATAGGCCGAGAGCTTCTCGGCATTCGGCTTCTGCCGGGCCAGCAGCAGGCTGCCGCCCACCATCGCCGCGGCGATCCCCCCGGCGATTGCCAGGAAAACCAGGATCGGGAAATACTCTGCCAGCAGAGGCTGGGTCATCGTTGCTCCGCCCTTCGTGGCGCCGCATCGGCCCTGGCGGACCAGCGGCGGGCCTCGCCCCGACAGATGCCGTGGCGCAGCGCGGGCGGACATTAGCCGCGCCCTGCGCGCTTCGCATAGAGGGGTGGGCGCCCTACTCAAGACCGAGGTGGTGATTTTTTTGCAGAACGAAAAGGGGGCAAAATGCGGCAAAGGCGCTGCCCCCTGGAAGGGACAGCGCCTTTGCTGAAAGCGTCGCATGGCGCGAGTGACGGGGCTCGAACCCGCGACCTCCGGCGTGACAGGCCGGCGCTCTAACCGACTGAGCTACACCCGCTTGCGACGTGACGGGGGTATAGGGCCGCCAAGGGGGGGGCGTCAACGGGTGGAAGCCCGCAAACGCACATGACCGATATGGCAAGCACGGACCGACCAGGACATGGGCTTTGAGCACCAGTCGCCCTGCGATGGGTGGGGCGCTGGGCGGCACCGGTACGGCCATGGTGGAGGATGCGGCCAATGGGCGCTGAGGGATTCGAACCCCCGGCATCTTCGGTGTAAACGAAGCGCTCTACCGCTGAGCTAAGCGCCCATACCGCGTGGCGGCGGAGAATGCCCTCAATCGCGGACAAAAGGAAAGAGCCGGCGTTGCCGCCGCCCCCTATTCTGGCTCCGCTGGAGCTTGCGGCTCAGTTCACCGCGTCTTTAAGCCCCTTGCCGGCCTTGAAGCGTACCGTCGTGGTGGCGGGAATCTTGATCTCCTCGCCGGTGCGTGGATTGCGGCCCTTGCCGGCCTTGCGCTTGGAGATCGAGAAGGTGCCGAAGCCGACAAGCCGGACATCCTGCTTCTTCTTCAGCGACCTGGTGATCGCCTCGAAGACCGCATCCAGGACATCGCCAGCCTTGGCCTTCGGCAGATCACCTGCCTCGGCGACGATGGCGATGAGATCCTGCTTGTTCATGCCTCCCCCCCTACCCCGCGAAATATACCGCTATGCCCGGATGATCCGGGCAGGAAACCAGAGGGACTGTAGGAGGCGCAATTCTGGCGCGTCAATGACGCGGCCCGGCCTAAATGGCGGCCGGCCGCCGCCTTCCGAGCCCTCGTGGTGGTGAGTCGAGATCCGGGGCGGGCGCAAACCCGCCCCGGCTCGGGCATCGGTGGTCAGTGCGGGAGAGCGGGCTTGCCGGCCTCACCATCCGCCGCGCGCGGCGCCGGCGGCTCGGGCGGCTCCTCCCAGGCGATCGCCTCGGGCTTGCGCACGAGAGCGTTCGCGATGACCTCGTCGACATGCGAGACGGGGATGATGGTCAGCCCCCTCTTCACATTGTCCGGGATCTCCGCGAGGTCCTTCTCATTGTCCTTTGGGATGAAGACCGTGGTGGTACCGCTCCGCAGCGCCGCCAGCAGCTTCTCCTTCAGGCCACCGATCGGCAGCACGCGGCCGCGCAGCGTGATCTCGCCCGTCATCGCCACGTCCTTGCGCACCGGAATGCCGGTGAGAACGGAGACGATGCTGGTCGCCATTGCGATACCGGCGGAAGGCCCGTCCTTCGGCGTCGCGCCTTCCGGCACGTGCACATGGAGGTCGCGCCGCTCGAATAGCGTCGGCTTGATGCCGAAGTTGGTCGATCGGGAGCGGACATAGGACATGGCCGCGCTGACGCTCTCCTGCATCACGTCGCCGAGCTTGCCGGTGTGCTGCACCTTGCCCTTGCCCGGGACCATGACACTTTCGATCGTCAGGATCTCGCCGCCGACCTCGGTCCAGGCCAGGCCGGTGACCACGCCGACCATATCCTCGGACTCCGCCTCGCCGTAGCGGAACTTCCGCACACCGGCGAATTTGTCGAGGTTCTTGACGGTGATCTGGACCTTCTTCGCCTTCTTCGAGACGATCTCGCGCACTGCCTTGCGGGCCAGGCCGCCGATCTCGCGCTCGAGGTTCCGGACGCCGGCCTCGCGCGTGTAGTAGCGGACCAGGTCGCGCAGCGCGTCCTCCGTCACGCTCCACTCGCCTTCCTTCAACCCGTTCGCCTCGGACTGCTTCGGGATCAGGTGCCGCTTGGCGATCTCGACCTTCTCATCCTCGGTATAGCCGGGGATGCGAATGATCTCCATGCGGTCCAGCAGCGGCTGCGGCATGCGCAAGGAGTTGGCGGTCGTGACGAACATCACGTCCGACAGGTCGTAATCGACCTCCAGGTAGTGGTCGGCGAAGGTCGCGTTCTGCTCCGGATCCAGCACCTCCAGCAGGGCCGAGGACGGATCACCGCGCCAGTCGGCGCCGAGCTTGTCGATCTCATCCAGCAGGAAGAGCGGGTTGGAGGTCTTCGCCTTCTTCATGCCCTGGATGACCTTGCCGGGCATGGAGCCGATATAGGTTCGCCGGTGGCCGCGCACCTCCGCCTCGTCCCGCACGCCGCCGAGCGACATGCGCACGAAGTTCCGGCCGGTGGCCTTGGCGATCGACTTGCCGAGCGAGGTCTTGCCGACGCCGGGCGGGCCGACAAGGCAGAGGATCGGGCCCTTGATCTTCGGCGAGCGCGACTGCACCGCCAGATACTCGATGATCCGTTCCTTGACCTTCTCCAGGCCATAGTGATCAGCGTCGAGTACCTTCTCGGCCTCGACGATGTCGTTGCGGACCTTGCTGCGCTTCTTCCAGGGGATCGAGAGGATCCAGTCGAGGTAGTTGCGCACCACCGTCGCCTCGGCGCTCATCGGGCTCATGGTGCGGAGCTTCTTCAGCTCGGCCATGGCCTTCTCGCGCGCATCCTTGGACAGCTTGGTGGCCTTGATCTTGGCCTCCAACTCGGCGGCCTCGTCCTTGCCGTCCTCGCCCTCGCCCAGCTCCTTCTGGATCGCCTTGAGCTGTTCGTTCAGGTAGTACTCGCGCTGCGTCTTCTCCATCTGCCGCTTCACGCGGTTCCGGATGCGCTTCTCCACCTGCAGGACGCCGATCTCGCTTTCCATATGGGCGAAGACCCGCTCGAGCCGCGCGGAGGTGCCGGCAGTCTCCAGCAGCTCCTGCTTCTCGGGGATCTTCAGCGAGAGATGGGCGGCGACGGTGTCGGCCAGCTTGTTCGGGTCGTCGATCTGGTTGATCGAGACCAGGACCTCCGGCGCGATCTTCTTGTTGAGCTTGATGTACTGCTCGAACTGGCCGACCACGGTGCGGGCCAGCGCTTCGGTCTCGGAGGCAGCGGCGGCCGGCTCCTCGAGCGCGGTCGCATAGGCCTCGAAATGCGACTGCGTCTCCTTGAAGCCGGCGATCCTGGCGCGCCGGCCACCCTCGACCAGCACCTTCACGGTGCCGTCCGGCAGCTTCAGCAGTTGGAGGACGGTGGAGACGGTGCCGACGTCATAGAGGTCATCGGCGCCGGGATCGTCCTGGGCGGCGTTCTTCTGGGCAACCAGCAGGATCTGCTTGTCGTCCCGCATCACCGCTTCCAGTGCGCGCACGGACTTCTCGCGGCCGACGAAGAGCGGCACGATCATGTGCGGGAAGACGACGATGTCGCGGAGCGGCAGGACGGGAAGCAGCTCGCCGCGGAGTGTTTCGGGCTTATCCGCCATTGTGGACCTCGCTGAGGGACAGTCGACGCCTGGGACACCCGAAAGCGGCATGTCCCGTGGCGTCACGGGTTGCGAAAGAGATGGGGACCCGGCGATCCCCCACAACCCCTTGAATACCGGGCGGCCGGGCAACGGCCGCTCCGGGCGTCGATTCGGGACCCGCGTCAGGCCGAGCTCTGCTCGGCCGCGCGCTCGCCATAGATGAAGAGCGGGGCGGCACGTCCCTCGGCCACCTCACGGTTCACCACCACCTCGTCCACATCGTCCATGCCGGGCAGGTCGAACATGGTCGAGAGCAGGATCGACTCCATGATGGAGCGCAGGCCGCGCGCGCCGGTCTTGCGCTGGATGGCGCGGGTGGCCACCGAACGCATGGCGTCCTCGGTGAAGGTGAGCTTGGTCCCCTCCATCTCGAACAGCCGCTGATACTGCTTCACCAGCGCATTCTTCGGCTTCGTCAGGATCTCGACGAGGGCTTTCTCGTCCAGGTCCTCAAGCGTCGCCACCACAGGCAGGCGGCCAATGAATTCGGGGATCAGGCCGAATTTTAGCAGGTCCTCCGGCTCCACCTCGCGCAGCACCGCGCCGGCGCGGCGCTCATCCGGGCTGCGCACCTCGGCGCCGAAGCCGATCCCGCTGCCCTTGCCGCGGGCACCGATGATCCGCTCGAGGCCCGCGAAGGCGCCGCCGCAGATGAAGAGGATGTTGGAGGTGTCGACCTGCAGGAATTCCTGCTGCGGGTGCTTCCGGCCGCCCTGTGGCGGGACGGAGGCGACCGTGCCCTCCATGATCTTCAGCAGCGCCTGCTGCACGCCCTCACCGGACACGTCGCGCGTGATGGACGGATTGTCCGACTTGCGGCTGATCTTGTCGACCTCGTCGATATAGACGATGCCGCGCTGCGCCCGCTCCACATTGTAGTCGGCGGACTGCAGCAGCTTGAGGATGATGTTCTCGACATCCTCGCCGACATAGCCGGCCTCGGTCAGCGTGGTGGCGTCCGCCATGGTGAAGGGGACATCGAGGATGCGCGCCAGCGTCTGGGCCAGCAGCGTCTTGCCGCTGCCGGTCGGGCCGAGCAGCAGGATGTTCGACTTCGCGATCTCGACGTCGTTGTTCTTCGCGCCATGCGCCAGCCGCTTGTAGTGGTTGTGCACGGCGACCGAGAGGACCCGCTTCGCATGGTCCTGCCCGATGACATAGTCATCGAGGACCTTGCAGATCTCCTTCGGAGTCGGCACACCATCGCGGCTCTTCACGAGGTGCGTCTTGTGCTCCTCGCGGATGATGTCCATGCACAGCTCGACGCATTCGTCGCAGATGAACACGGTGGGTCCGGCGATGAGTTTGCGGACCTCGTGCTGCGACTTGCCGCAGAACGAGCAGTAAAGGGTGTTCTTCGAGTCGCCGGACTTGCTCATGGGCACTCCGCCTGGATGGGCCGGCCGGGCCATTCGAGCCTTCCCGGCAGGAAAGGCGCGAGCGGTCCCGGCCCCTCCCCCCGTTAGCCGAGGGGGACCTGGGGTGAAACTCTAGCCCCCCTGTCACCGGGGGGGAAGCATAACGGAAGCAACGCCCCCAGCCGGCAGCCTGCCGGACCGGCAACATCCCGTCAGGATGGCGCCGGGGGCACGCTGCCGCTGGCACGGCGGGTGGGGTGGCGGTCAGCGCCGTCCCCGGACTCAGGCCTTGGTCTCGACCCCGGGCGCCGCCGGCCGCTGCTCGACCACCTGGTCGATCAGGCCGAAATCGCGGGCTTCCTCGGCCGACATATAGGTATCGCGTTCCAGCTTACGCTCGATCGCCTCGATGGGCTGACCCGTGTGCTTCACATAGATCTCGTTCAGCCGCTGGCGCAGCTTCAGGATCTCGCGGGCCTGGATCTCAATATCGGTCGCCTGCCCCTGGGCGCCGCCGGAGGGCTGGTGGACCATGATCCGGCTGTTCGGCAGGGCGAAGCGCTTGTCCTTGGCACCGGAGCAGAGCAGGAGCGAGCCCATGGAGGCGGCCTGGCCGATGCAGACCGTGCTCACGGGGGAGCGGATATACTGCATGGTATCATACATCGCGAGGCCCGAGGAGACCACGCCGCCCGGGCTGTTAATGTAAAAAGCGATGTCCTTGTTCGGGTTCTCGCTTTCCAGGAACAGCAGCTGGGCGCAGATCAGCGAGGACACCTGGTCGAAGACCGGCCCGGTCAGGAAGATGATCCGCTCCTTCAGCAGGCGCGAATAGATGTCGAAGGCCCGCTCGCCCCGGGCCGTCTGCTCGACGACCATCGGAACCAGGGTGTTGTTGTAGACCTCGACCGGATCACGGTCCCGCATGGTGCAACCTTTCACTCTCTACCAGCCCGCCGGGCCGGAGCCCGGGGGAGCAGGTGGCCGGGGCGGCCACCCCGCCCGACGGCCAGACCCGCCTCAACCAATGTGGGGCAAGGTCGGGGCCGCCGGAAGTCCCCGCCATTCGGCGGGGGTGCCCGGCTGGTTGCCGCCGGGGATCGCCCCGGTCAGGCCGCCGCCGGGGCGGTTAGCTCCTCCGGCGACACCTGCCGGTCGGTCACCTGGGCCAGTTCCAGCATGAAATCCACGACCTTCTCCTCGAAGATCGGGCTGCGGAGGTTTTCCGCGGCCTCGGGGTTCTTGCGGAAGAACTCCATGACCTGCTGCTCCTGGCCAGGATACCGGCTTGCTTCCTGCCGCATGGCTCTTGCCAGTTCGTCACCGCTCACGGTGATGTTGTTTGTCCGGCCGATTTCGGAGAGCAGCAGACCCAGGCGGATCCGACGCTCCGCGATGCCGCGGTAGTCCGCCTTCAGCGTCTCCTCGTCCTTGCCCTTGTCGTCCTCGTCGAGGCGCCCGGCCTTCAGGTCCTGCTCCACCCGCTGCCAGATCTGCGCGAACTCGGCCTCCACCATGCCCGCCGGCACGGGGAATTCGGCGCGGGAGGAGAGCGCGTCGAGGAGCGCCCGCTTCACCTTCAGCCGGGCGAGCTGGTCGTATTCCTGCTGCAGGCTGCCGCGCACGGCCTCCTTCAGGGCGTCCAGCGTCTCGAAGCCGATGGACTTCGCCATGTCCTCATCCGCCGGGGGGACGACGGAGCGCTTCAGCCCCTTGGCGGTCACCGTGAAGGTCGCCTTCTTGCCGGCCAGCGCCTGGGAGCCGTACTCCTCGGGGAAGGTGACCTTCACCTCGCGCACATCGCCGGCATTCATGCCGACCAGCTGCTCGGTGAAACCCGGGATGAAGCCCGGCCCGTCCACCTCGACCGGCATGTCGGTCGCCGTGCCGCCCGGGAAGGCCTCGCCCGGCCCCTCCTCGCCCTCGGCCGGGTCAAGCCGCCCGACGAAGTCGCAGACCAGGATGTCGCCCTTCTCGGTCGCCTTCGGCTCAGCGACGTCCTCGAGCTTGCGGTTGCGGGAGGCAATGGTCTCCAGCGCCTTCTCCACCTGCTCGTCCGAGGGCTCGGCCTTCAGCCGCTCCACCGCGATCCCGGCGAAGTCCGGCAACGGGATCTCGGGCAGGATCTCCAACTCGACCTTGAACTCCAGGTCCGCCTCGGGGGCGAAATTCACCAGCTCGATCTTCGGCTGCAGGGCCGGGCGCAGACCGCGATCGGTGACCACCTGGTCGGTCGCCTTGTTGACCGATTGCTCCAGCACCTCGCCCATCACGGCCTGGCCGTAGCGCTGCTCGACCACCTTGGCCGGCACCTTCCCCGGGCGGAAGCCGGGCAGGCGGAGGTCGCGGCCCAGCTCGGCCAGGCGCTTCTGGCGCTCGGCCGCGATGTCGCCCGCGGGGACCACCACCGTATAGGCCCGCTTCAACCCCTCGTTCGCGACCTCGGTCACCTGCATCGTATCGTTTCCATCAGCCCAGGAGGGCGGACGGCCTGGTGCGGGCGAAGGGACTTGAACCCCCACGGCTTGCGCCACTGGAACCTAAATCCAGCGTGTCTACCAATTCCACCACGCCCGCGCGGCCAGCCCGCGGTATCGAAGAGGGCGCGTGTAGCGCAGGAGCGGCGGCATTGAAAGGAGGGACCCCGGGCCGGCCCCGGGGCTCGGAAACCGGCAAGGAATCGCGGCTTTGCCTCCGGGACCGCCCCAGCCGGGAACCGACATGGCCATCATCTTCGAGGACGACCACCTGCAGGTGCTGCATGCGCCGGGGACTTCCCCTTATGCCGTCGCCAGCTTCAACGCCCGCGACCAGCGGGCGAACGGGTGGGATTTCTGGGGCCGGGTGCTGGCCGATCGCTACGGCGTGGAATGCTTCGGATTCGTCACGAAAGAGCCCAACTGGTTCCCCGGCGCCTCCATGGCGGCCGCCGCGGCGGCGCTGGCGACGCGCCGGTCAAAGCCCCTGCTCGGCTACGGCCACAGCATGGGGGGCTATGCCTGCCTGCGCTATGCCGCGCTGCTCGGGCTGGAGGGTGGCATCACGAGCGCGCCCCTGCTCTCCATCGCTCCCAACCGCCGCTTCGACGACCTGCGCTACGCGGCAGATTACGATCCCCTGCTGCACGGGGACATGCCGATCCGGGCGGAACACCTCGCAGGCCGGCTCATCCTGGCCTACGACCCGCGCTTCCCGGCGGACCGGCCGCATGCCGAGGCGATCCTCCGTCTCTCGCCCAAGGTCGAGGCCCTGCCCCTGCCCCATCTCCGCCACCGCACGGCGCTGGCGCTGAAGCCGGCCAGCGTGCTGCTGCCAGCCTTCGAAGCGATTCGTTCCGGCGCCAGCCTCGCGCCGGCCAAGGCATCGGCCCGTCGCAATGCCCGGGCGCAGCCGCTCTACCGCATCCATCTCGCCCGCGCCCTGCTGATGTCCGGCCGGGCGGCCACGGCCCGCCGCCTGCTGGAGGGGCTGGTGGAGCCGCTGGAGGCCGAAGCGGCGCTGGAGCGCCGGCTCTACCTGGCTCGGGCCTGTGCCCGGACCGGAGCGATTCCCGAAGCCGTCGCGCTCCTGCAGGAACTGGTGGGCCGACGGCCGGAGAACCCGGCCTACCGGCATGAGTTGGACCGGATCCGGAACCTCCGGGCGGCCTGACCCGGCAGGTCGGATCGCGATCCGACCTGCCCCGGCATCACGGCCGCCTGTCGGCCGATCAACACGGCCACTCGCGGACCAGGCTGCGTCGCGCCGGCCCTCCGCCACCCAGCGGCACCCGGTCTCTCAGGTGCCGAGCAATGCCTGGGCACAGGCATCCAGGATCGCGTCGGTGTCGAGGCCATACTCCCGGTAGAGGTCGGGGATGTCGCCCGCCTGGCCGAAATGGTCCACGCCGAGAGGCACCACGCGCTGGCCGCGCACCGCGCCCAGCCAGGCATGCGCCGCCGGGTGGCCGTCCAGCACCGTCACCAGCGCGGCATCCGGCGCCAGCGGCGCCAGCAGCGCCTCGATCCAGGAGGGCGCGCCGAATCCCGCCCGCGCCTTCCGCCGCGCCGAGAGCCATTCGGCATGCAGCCGGTCCGCCGAGGTGATGGCGAGCAGCCCGGCACCCGGCTCGTCCTCCCGCAGCGCCTCGAAGGCGGCGATCGCCTCCGGCGCGACCGGGCCCTGATAGGCGATGGCGATGCGCGCCCCCGGCGCCGGCGGCACCATCCAGTGCGCGCCGGCGATCACCGCCGCCGAATCGAGTTGGCGCTGCGGCTGCTCCAGCCCGCGGGTCGAGAGACGGAACCACACGGCGCTGCCGTCGGGCTTCTGCATATACTCGAAGCCCCAGCGCATCAGGATCGCCAGCTCATCGGCGAAGGCCGGCTCGTAGCTGGCGAGGCGATCCTGCGCGATGCCGATCAGCGGCGTGTTGACCGACTGGTGCTGCCCGCCCTCCGGCGCGAGCGTCAGGCCGGAAGGCGTGCTCACCAGCATGAAGCGCGCATCCTGGTAGCAGGCATAGATCAGCGCATCGAGGCCGCGATTGACGAAGGGATCATAGACCGTGCCGACCGGCAGAAGCCGCGCGCCGTAGAGGTCATGGGCAAGGCCGAGGGCCGAGAGGAGCAGGAACAGGTTCTGCTCGGCGATGCCGAGCTCGATATGCTGCCCCTCTGGGCTCATGCCCCAGCGCTGGGCGCTCGCCAGCTTGGCGTCCCGGAAGACGTCGTTCTTGAGGTGCCGGTCGAAGATGCCGCGCCGGTTCACCCAGGGGCCGAGATTGGTCGAGACCGTCACATCCGGGCTGGTGGTGACCATCCGCCTGGCGAGCTGGGCCGCCTCGCCCTGGCCACGGCCGAGCTCGGCCAGCACCTCGCCGAAAGCGGCCTGGGTGGAGAGTTTGCGGCCGGCCGGCACCCGCGGCACCGGGAATTGCGCCATGGGCACCGGCACGGGCGGAGCGGTCAGGCGCCGGCCTTCCGGCGCGACGGGCCGCGCGAAGGGCACGCTCTCGATGAAGGCCTGCAGCTCCGCCTCGGGGAGATCCAGCCCCTCGAAACGGTCCCATTCATGGCCGTCGCGGATGGCGAGATCCCGCTTGAAGCTCGTCATCTGCTCCTTGGTCATGAGCCCGGCATGGTTGTCCTTGTGCCCGGCGAAGGGCAGCCCCATGCCCTTGATGGTATAGGCGATGAAGCAGGTCGGCTGGTCGCCGGCGGCGTCCTGGGCGCGGAAGGCCTCCAGCAGCGTCGCCACGTCATGGCCGCCCAGATTGGTCATCAGGGCGCCGAGTTCCTCATCGGACATGGGATCGATGATCGCCCGGATCCCGTCCTCCCGGCCCAGATCGGTCAGCAGCGCGCTGCGCCAGGCGGCGCCGCCCTGGAAGGTCAGCGCCGAGTAGAGGCTGTTCGGGCAGTCATCGATCCAGCGGCGCAGCGACTCCCCACCCACCCGCGCGAAGGCGGCCTGCAGCCGGCGGCCGTATTTCAGGGTGACGACGTTCCAGCCCATGTCGCGGAACAGGCCCTCGATCCGGCCGAACAGCCGGTCCTGCACCACGGAATCGAGGCTCTGGCGGTTGTAGTCCACCACCCACCAGACATTGCGGATGTCGTGCTTCCAGCCCTCCAGCAGGGCCTCGTAGATATTGCCCTCATCCAGCTCGGCATCGCCGACGATCGCCACATGCCGGCCGGCCGGAATCTCGGCCCGGCCGAGGCCGTGCAGACGCACATAGTCCTGCACCAGGCTGCCGAAGCTGGTCAGCGCGACGCCGAGGCCGACGGAGCCGGTGGAGAAATCCACCTCCGCCCCGTCCTTCACGCGCGAGGGATAGGGCTGGATGCCGCCGAACTGCCGCAGCGTCTCCAGCTTCTCCCGCTGCTGCCGGCCGAACAGGTAGTTCACCGCATGGAAGACCGGCCCGGCATGCGGCTTGATCGCCACCCGGTCCTGCGGCTTGAGGATCTCGAAATACAGCGCCGTCGTGATGGAGATGACGGAGGCGCAGGAGGCCTGGTGGCCGCCCACCTTCAGCCCGTCCCGGTTCGGGCGGGTGTGGTTGGCGTGGTGGATCATCCAGGCCGAGAGCCAGAGCAGCTTGCGCTCGATGGCATGGAGCCTTCGCAGGCGCGCTGCCTCGGGGTCACGGTCGTCCGGGGCGGTTGCCGCATCGGGCCCGCTGCTGGTCAGGACGTTCACCCTCTCGTCTCCACCGCTTGGTTTGGACGGCATGTGGCCCCGCTGGCGGGGATGCGGCAAGGCCCCCGGCCGCGACCGCTGCGAAATCCAGGCTGATGGGGCATCGCCCCCCGCCAACAGTCGCTATCTGGCGCTTGGCAATCGGACCGGCAGCCTCGTTCGGCGCTCCTCGCCCAACCAAACCAAGTTTCTGCCTGAACGCCTCTCCACCCGTGATTATATGCGTGGGCTTTTATCTTTCTCATTCTCCTCAAGTTATTGTTGGGACAACGCCATGTCCTGGCCGGGATTGTGGTGCCCCGTTATGGTCCGGCGCGGCAATTCGACGGAGCACGCCCCGCATGCGACATCCCAGCCTGTTGGTGCGCCTCCTGCTCGGCACGCTGATCCTGGCCGCCCCGGCCTTCCTCAATCGCCAGCCGTTGCTCTACGAGGACATCTTCGCCTATCTGCGCGGGCCGGCGGTCCTCTCGCTCCAGCTTGGCGGGCCGCGCTTCGAGAACAGCTGGTCAAGGGTGAAGACGCCGCTCGCCGCCCCGGCCGGCGAGGCCGCTGCAGGTCAGGCCGGCGCGCCGGCCGCCACGCCGGCACCTCCGACCAAGGCGGAGCGGGATGTCGAGGCGGGCCGGTCGATCTACTGGGGCAGCCTCGCCTATCTGAGCTGGCTTGCCGGCGGCTTCTGGCTGCTGGTGTTGCTGCAGGCAGCGATCATCGCCTGGCTGCTCGACCTGCTGCTCCTCCGCTGCCTCCGCCTCGGACCCGGCTGGTATGCCGGGACTCTGGTCGCGCTGCTGCTGCTCTCGCCGCTGCCCTATTACATCGCCTATGTCATGCCGGACCTCTTCGCCGGCATCGTCATCCTCGGCGCCGGGCTGCTGGTCGCCTTCTGGCGGGACCTCCGCCGGCCGGAGCGTGCCCTGCTGCTGCTGCTGGTCGCCTTCGGCGTCGCGGCGCATGGCAGCCACCTCGCCACGCTGATCCTGCTGCTCGCCGTCGGCACCCTCGCCGCGCTGCTCCGCCTGACGCCGGCGCCGCGCCGCGCGCCCCTGGTCGCCCTGGCCGCCTGCGTCGCCATGGGGATCGCCGCGGAGCTGCTCTTCGCCCAGGCGGTGCGCCTCGCCCTCGGCCATCCGCCGCTCCGCCTACCGCACATGACCGCCCATCTGATCGAGCTGGGCCCCGGCCTCGACTATCTCCGCCAGCATTGCGGCCTGGGGGCGCCCTTCGCGGTCTGCGCCTATCTCGACCGGCTGCCGACCGACTGGATCTCCTTCCTGTTCGAGAGCGATCCCGCGCGCGGCGTCTTCGGCGTGGCGGATGCCGCCACGCGACGGCGCATCTCCGAGGAACAGGCACGCTTCCTGCTCGCCGTCCTGGCCCATGATCCCTGGGGCACCACGATCGGCCTGGCCGCGGACGGGTTGCGGCAGGTCGTCACCTTCGACCTGGACGACATCCTCTACACCCCGAAGCGGCTGGACTTCTTCGCCACCTACTTCCCGGCGGAGCTGGCGCAGGGCAGCAGCAGGACACTGCTGCAGACCCATCCCTGGATCCAGCCGCTACACCAGGCGGCGATCTACCTCGCCGCGCTGCTCGCCGCCGGGAGCACCGGCTTCGCCCTGCTGCGCCCGGGGCCGGCGGCCCGTGACCCGGCCTGGGACCAAGCCAGATTGTTGGCCGCAATCCTGCTGGCCGGGCTGCTGGCGAATGCGGTGGTCTGCGGCGTGCTTGCCTCGCCCTATGGCCGGTTCCAGGCCCGGGTCGTCTGGCTGCTGCCGATGGCCGCGCTGGTGCTGGTGGCGCTTCGCGCCCGCAGCGCGGCCCGGCTGCGCATCCGGCAGGGCAACGAAGCCCTGGGCCCGGCCTGAGCAGGGGCGGCCAGCCGCCCCGCCCTGATGGGCGGGGCCGGCAGCCGCCTACTGCCAGCCCTTCACCAGCCGGCGAATTGCCGCAGCCGCGGGGCGCCGCCCCTCGCCCACATAGTCCTCGTGGTGCTCCTCGATCCGTGCCGGGTCATAGAGGTAGTTCACCATCAGCCCGGCGCTCTCCTTCAGCCCCTTCTCCGAGATATCGCCGCGCCAGTTCAGCCGTTCCACCCGCGCGCCGTTCGAGAGGTGGAAATGTGCGACCGGGTCCCGCGCCCGCTTCGGGTGGCGCGGCGAGGCTTCCTGCAGCAGATAGCCGGCGCAGAGCCGGGTCAGCACCGGCTCGAGCGCCTTCGCAACCGCTTCCTCCCGCAGCCAGCCGCGGCGGGCGAGGATGCGCAGCAGCGTGTCCGAGGGGTGCTCGGCCAGCACAAGCGCGCTCGCCGCCCCGGCCGCCGCCGGCGCGGGCAGCGAGGCCGGCGGCGGCGCCGCGGCGCGCAGGGCGGCGGCTTCCTCCTCGGTCAGCAGCGGGCGGTCGCGCTCCGCGGCACGGGCCTGCAGCCAGCGCGTGAAGCCCGGAATGGGCGAGAGGGTGGCGAAATTCTTCAGGTTCCGCAGTTCGCCCCCCAGCAGCGCCACCACCCGCTTGATCAGGAAATTGCCGAAGCTGATGCCATCCAGGCCCCGCTGGCAGTTGTTGATGGAATAGAAGATCGCGGTGTCCGCCTGGGTGGGGTCGAGCACCGGCGCCTTCTCGTCCAGCAGGCGCTGCACGCTGTCCGCCATGCCCTTGACCAGCGCCACCTCGACGAAGATCAGCGGCTCCTCCGGCATGCGCGGGTGGAAGAAGGCGTAGCAGCGCCGGTCGCTGTCCAGCCGGTTCTTCAGGTCCCGCCAGGTGCGGATGCGGTGCACCGCCTCATAGCGCACCAGCTTCTCAAGCAGCGCGGCCGGGGAGTTCCAGTCGATCCGGCGCAGCTCCAGGAAGCCGACATCGAACCAGCTGGCCAGCAGGCCCTTGAGGTCGGTCTCCAGCGCCTGCAGCAGCGCATCGTCCTGCATCACCTGCAGCAACTCGTCCCGCAAATCGACCAGGAATTTCACCCCGTCCGGGATGGTGGTGAACTGGGTCAGCAGCCTGACCCGTGGCGGTTCCAGCGCCCGCCGCAGCGCCGCCTTGGCCGAGGCCCGCTCCGCCGCGTCGCGCGCCTGTGCGGCGCGGTCGATCGCCGCCTGCATCGCGGCCTCATCGGAGTCGAAGGCGGCCAGCGCCCGCAGGAACTCCGTGCGCCCCGCCAGGTCGAGCGCCAGATAGTCCTGGGCCAGCCGGGCCGCGCGGTTGCGCACGGAAACCTCGCCGCCGCGGCCTTCCAGGCAGGCGCGCATCTGGTCGGCGATGCTCTCCGTCTCGCCGCCCGTCACCCGCTCGGCCATGTCGCGCCAGAGGCTGGTGACGCGCCGGAGGGCGCGGTCGAGAAGGCCGGTTTCCAGGGCGAGGTCGGACATCGCGAGGCTCTCCGGGACGCTGTCAGAAACGTGGTGAAACCTTGCGCGATTTCGAGACCGGAGTCAGTTCACGCGCGCGGTTTCGAGCGCGCGTGGCAACAGCGTGATCAGATCCTCCGCAATCAGACCGGGTCCATACCGGCGCGCCGCCTCCCCCTGCGCCCAGGCGGCGCAGCAGGCGGCCTCGAAGGGCGGCATGCCCTGCGCCAGCAGCGCAGCGATGGTGCCGGCCAGCACATCGCCCGTGCCGCCGGTGGCGAGGCTCGGCGGCGCGTTGTCATTGATGGCGGCGCGGCCATCCGGCGCGGCGATCACGGTATCGGCGCCCTTCAGCAGGACCACCGCGCCGGTCGCCGCCGCGGCGGCGCGGGCGGCGGCGAGGCGGTCCGGCCCGACGGGGCCGAAGACACGGGCGAACTCCCCGGCATGCGGCGTCAGCACCGCCGCCCCCGCCAGCGCCGCGGGCGCCCCGGCGCAGGCCGTCAGCGCCCCGGCATCCGCCACCACCTGCCGCCCGGCCTCGATCAGCCTGCGCAGCGCAACACCGGTTGCCGCCTCGGCCGGCAGGCCCGGACCGATCAGCCAGGCGTGCCGGCGCTCATCAGCCAGCAGGGAGTCGAGCCCGGCCTCGCTGACGATCGTCCCCGGATCGCCGGCGCGGTAGAGCGCGGCGGCCGCAGCGTCGGGGGCAGCGATGGTGACCAGCCCGGCGCCCGCCCGGTGCGCCGCGCCGGCGGCGAGCCGCGCCGCCCCGGTCATCTGCCCTCCGCCCAGGATGGTGAGGTGGCCGCGGCTGTATTTATGCGAGTCGGGGCCGAAGGTCGGCGGGCGCCACGGGCCGGGTGCGTTGTGGAAGGCGCGGGGCGCGACCTCGGCCAGGACGGCATCGGGCAGCCCGATATCGGCTAGGATGGTCTCGCCACAGAGCATCCGGCCCGGCAGCAGGAGGTGGCCGGGCTTCAGGCGGAAGAAGGTGACGGTCAGCCTCGCCTGCGGCGCGACGCCGCGCGGCTGCCCCGTCCCGCCATCAAGGCCCGAGGGCACGTCCACCGCCAGGACCGGCGCCCGGATGGCGGCGAGCGTCTCCGCCACGACCCCATCGACATCGCGCGTCAAGCCGGCGCCGAAGACCGCATCTATGACGAGCCCGGCGCGCGCGGCGTCGGCCGGGGAGAAGGAGGCCATGGGCCCGCGCCAGGCGCCGGCCGCGAGCGCCGCGTCGCTCCCCGGCCGCGGCGGGGCGAGCGCGGCGACCGCGACCGGCCAGCCGGCCTGCTCCAGCCGCCGCGCCGCAACATAGCCATCGCCGCCATTATTGCCCGGGCCGGCGAGCACCAGGGTACGCACCGGACGGAAGCGGTGCAGCGCCGCTCGCGCCACTGCCCGGCCGGCCGCCTCCACCAGGCGGATGCCGGGGATGCCGCGGGCGATCGCCAGGGCGTCAGCACGGCCCATCTCCTCCGGGGTCAGCAAATCCAGGTGTTTCGGCAATGGCATGGCGGGACCTCCTCGGCGGGCGCAGCCTAGGCAAACCTCCCGTGGATTGCGCTCCGTGAAAGCCTACCGAGCGTCCCGGGCCTGGAATCCGCTGCCGCGTGGCACGCCGCCTCCCGCCGCCATGCTTCCTCCGGCAGTCTCCGTGGCCCGCCAGCCGCATCCCCGCGCCCCGCAGCACGACGCATGGCCACACCAGGTTCCCCCTGCCGATGTGGTGGCTCGACCTGCCCTGCTGGCCGGCAGTTCCATGACCTGCCGATGCCTGCGTCCGCCACCGGGTGCCAAGCGGTAGCGGAGCCAGGCAGCGGGCAGAGGACGAGGCGGCGAACCCGGCTGCCCGCCGCGCGCTTTGCCAGCGTCCTGCCCCCGCCGGACGCAGCCGCTGGAAGCGACGGACCGGGAGCAGGCCACGGAGACCCTTGGCTCGTGGACCCGGAACCGCAGGTGGCATCGGCTGGCCGTCCTCCGGTTCCGGGCACGCGCCGGTCCATACCGGGGGACGCCCATGCCGCGCCTGTCGCTTGCCATCATCATTCCGCCGGCCCTGCTGGCCATTACGCTTGTGCTTTTCATGCGGAGTTGGACCGCGGAGCCGCCGGCCGGTCCGCCGCCGCCCACCACCGCGGCGATGCGGGAGCAGCAGGGCCTCGCCACCGCCGGCTCAGATGTCGGCGGTCAGGGGCTGGCCGCGGGCGGCCTCGGCATGGCGACCGGCAACCGGGTGGAGCAGCCGGCAGCGAATGCGGCCCTGCCGCCGGGCGAGATGAACCCGGTTCCGGCCGGCACCCCGGATCTCGGCGTGCCCGGCAACCCACCCGCCTCGGCGACGCCGACCGCCCCCTCTGGCGGACCGGCCCGCGCCCCGGGCGGCGGCTGAGCCTTTCGCGCCCAAGGCCATGCGGCATCCGATCGGGTCGCGCCCCGACCCGCCGCTGGCCAGCCCGGCAGGGTTATTGCCCGGTGCAGGCGGCGGCGCGGCACATGCGCCCAGCCCGCCCGACGCGCGTGGCGACGCGCGCCCGAAGGTCCAGCCCTCCGATTCCGCGGCCTGAGTGGGTCCACTCAGCCGTCATTTGCTCTAGCCTGCCCCTGGCAGGGGCGGAGTCGCGGATATGGCCTTCGTGGTGGCGGTGGCGCAACAGAAGGGGGGCGCCGGGAAGTCGACCGTGGCGGCCAATCTCGCTGCCGCGCTCGCCGCCGAGGGGCACAGCGTTGCCCTGCTGGACACCGACCCGCAGGCCTCCCTCGCCCGCTGGCATGAGGAGCGGGTGAAGCAGGGGGCGAAGGCCCGCCCCCTCGCCTTCGATACCTCTTCCGGCTGGCGCGTGCCCGCGACGCTCGACCGGCTGCGCCGCGCACATGACTTCGTCATCCTGGACACGCCCCCGCATGCCGAGACCGAGGCGAAGGTCGCGATCCGCGCCGCCGATCTGGTGCTGATGCCCCTGCAACCTTCCCCGGCCGATTTCTGGGCCTGCGAGGCGACGCTGAAACTGGCCCAGGAGGAGAGGCGGCAGGTCGCCGCGGTGCTGAACCGCGCCCCGGCACAGGGAAGGCTGAAGGCGACCGTCCTCGCCGCGCTCGGGCAGAAGGGCGTGCCGGTGCTCGATCAGGCGATCGGCAACCGGGTGCAGTTCGCCAATGCCTTCCTGGACGGGCTGGCGGTGACCGAGGCGGCGCCGAGGAGCCCGGCCGCCGCCGAAATGCGCGCCGTCGCGGCCGAGATCATGGCCATGACGCGCCGGAGGTAATATGGCGCCCCGGAGGCGGGAACGCCCCCCGGCTGTCGACCGCGTGGCGCGGCAGCCGGGGACACGATCCATGCGGACAAGGGGCCGGGATGCTGGGAAATCTGCTGTACATGCTGCACGTGCTGGGCGCCGTGCTCTGGGTGGGGGGCATGGCCTTCGCGCTGCTGGCGCTCCGCCCGGCGCTGAGCGCGCTGGAACCGCCGCAGCGCCTCACGGTGCATGAGGGCGCGCTGCGCCGCTTCTTCCTGATCGTCTGGCACGCCATGCCGATCCTGCTGCTGACCGGCTATGCCCTGCTCTTCGGCTGGTATGGCGGCTTCCGCGGCGCCGGCTGGCATGTGCATGCCATGCACCTGACGGCGCTGATCATGGCCGGCATCTTCATCGCCCTCTTCACCGGGCCCTGGAAGGAATTCCGCGCCGCCCAGGCGGCGGGCGACCGCGCCCGGGCGGCCCAGTCCATGGACCGGGTCCGCCAATTGGTGAGCATGAACCTCGTGCTCGGCCTGCTGACCGTGGCGGTGGCGGCCTGGGGTCGGTTTGGCGGCTAGATCAGGTGGTGGAGCGGCGGGGATGCCAGGCCGCCCGTCCCCGCCAGACCCTTCGGCGAAGGAGCGTTCGGGCCCCGGCGCGATCCGGGTCCCGCCGCACTTGACTTCTCCCTGGCGGGAAAGCGGGAGCATGCGGCGCGTCCGTTGCGCCAAGTGGAACGCGACGGCCCGCGCTGCGATCCATCAGTGGGAAACACCCCGGTTGCAACCTCCCTTTCAGGACGAAACCGGGACCAGGAAATCCGGAGGCACATGAGCGTCGGCGGCATCGAGATCAGCGAGGACGACTACCCGGAGATGGAGGCGGTCGCCGCCATCCAGCGCGGGTTGCATGCCTTCAACCAGGAGATGGGTGGGCCCTATGACCGAGAGCCGGTCACCGTCCTGGCGCGCGACACGAATGAGACGGTGCGCGGCGGCCTGCTCGGCCTCACCTACTGGAACTGGCTGTTCATCGACTGGCTCTGGCTGGCACGCGATGCCCGCGGCCAGGGGCTGGGCAGCGAATTGCTGCAGCGGGCCGAGGACATCGCCCGGCGGCGCGGCTGCACCGATGCCTATACCGATACCTTCAGCTTCCAGGCCCCCGGCTTCTGGGAACGGAACGGCTATCAGGAGTTCGGCCGGCTGGACCACATGCCGCGCGGCCATGCCCGCGTCTGGTTCCGGAAGACGCTGTGACGGATGGCCTCGCCCTGGAGGTCACGGCCGCGCCCGCGGAGGCGGACCGGCATGCGGTCGGCCGCGGCCTCGGCGCCTACAACCGGGCTGCCTATGGCAAGCTGGCGCGGGAGGAGCGCTGGATCCTCGCGCGCGACGCGGCCGGCGCGGTGCAGGGTGGCGCCCGCTGCGAGCTGGCCTGGGGCTGGGTCTATGTGGACTGGCTCTGGGTGGCGGAGGGGCTGCGGCGGCAGGGCCTCGGCGCCCGGCTGCTGGCGGCGGCCGAGGCGCTGGCCCGGGGGAATGGCTGCCTCGGCGTCCATCTGAACACCTGGAGCTTCCAGGCGCCGGATTTCTACCGCAAGCAGGGCTATGCCGAGGTCGGGCGGGTCGAGGACATGCCGCCGGGCGCAGCCCGGTACTGGTTCGCGAAGCGCTTCCAGGCTTAGCTCGCCCCCTGAATCGAGAGGGGGAGCGCACGCCATGAAGGCCGCCATCGTCACCGAATCCGGGGTGCAGGTGAAAGATGTGCCGGAGCCGCAGCCGGCCCCGCACGAGGTGCTGGTCCGCGTCCGCGCCGCCGGGCTGAACCGCGCCGATCTCGGCGTCGCCGCGGGCCATGCGCATGGCCGCATGGGCGGGCCCGGCACCATCATCGGCCTGGAATTCGCCGGCGAGGTCGCGGCGGTCGGCGCCGAGGTGCCGGACAGCATCCGCCCGGGCATGCGGGTGATGGCGAGCGGATCGGGCGGCTATGCCGAATATGCGGTGGCGGATTGGGGCCGCTGCACCCCGGTGCCGGATGCCAATATGGGCTGGGTGCAGGCGGCGACGCTGCCGGTCGCCCTGCAGACCATGCATGATGCGGTGGTGACCAATGGCGGCCTGAAGCCCGGCGAAAGCATCCTGATCCAGGGTGCGAGTTCCGGCGTCGGGCTGATGGGCGTGCAAATCGCGAAGCTCATGGGCGCGAAGCTGGTGCTCGGCAGTTCCACCAATGCGGCGCGGCGGGCGAAGCTGGCCGAGTTCGGCTGCGACCTGGCCATCGACACCAGCGATCCCACCTGGCCGGACAAGGTTCTGGAGGCAACGGGAGGCAAGGGCGTCGAGGTCATCGTGGACCAGGTCTCCGCGAGTGTCGCCAATGCCAACCTGCGGGCCTGCGCCATCCTCGGCCGCATCGTGAATGTCGGACGGCTCGGCGGCGCGAAGGGCGAGTTCGACTTCGACCTGCATGCGATGCGGCGCATCAGCTATATCGGCGTGACCTTCCGCACCCGCAGCCTGGAGGAGGTGCGGGAGATTAACCGCCGCATGCGCGCGGATCTCTGGGGCGCGGTGGAGGCCGGGAAGCTGCGGCTGCCGATCGACCGGACCTTCCCGCTGGCCGAGGCGGCCGAGGCGCTGGCGCATATGAAGGCCAATGCGCATTTCGGGAAGATCGTGTTGGAGTGTTGAGGTTCGGGGAAGGTGCTGCCTTCCTGCCGGCTGGTGGTAGTGCCGTCGACTCGCCAAGGGCCGAAAGGCCCTTGGCCCCCCTCGAGGTCATGCGGTTCTGTCAGGCAGCCACCAATGCCGGATGGCACCTTCAATGCGGTGCAGGGGATAGCCGCTCGACAAGCTTCAGCTTACCCATCCGCCGTGGTGATCGTTTGATTGCCGCGACAAAAATGAGCGTGATCGGTGGCGGCACGGCACCCTGGCCGGCGAGTTCGGCACGAAGGCGTTGCGGCAGTTCGGCCTCCATGCGGCGCCTGTCGGCCGGCTCAAGGACAACAAGCCTGAGGCGGATGCCCGCCGCGTCGTGCTCAGCCGCATATTCCCGAAGCCCCGGAAAGCGCTCGATGGCTAGCGAGATGACCATCGGCGTGACCGCCACCTCGCCCCTTCCGTCATTGCGGGGCAGATGCAGCATGTCCTCGGCGCGGCCGCCGATCGCCTGGACCAAAGCGAAGGGCCGCCCGCAGGAACAGGGGGCGGTGGCGCGGCAAAGCATGTCCGTCACGTCATAGCGGATCAGCGGCTGGGCGCGGTTGTAGAGGTTGGTCAGCAGCCAGCGCGTGCCCATCCGCCCGTCCGGCACGGGGCGGTAGTCATCGTCCACCACCTCGACCATCGCGACATCTTCGAACAGGTGAATCCCCGCGTGCCGGTCACAGTCGGTACCCAGATGTGGTTCCTCCGTCAGCCCGTAATGGTTGAAAGGCCTGACACCCCAGGCCTGCTCGATCAGCCGCGCCATTTCCGGCGTCAGCACCTCGCTATGCGTCGCCACGACCTTCGGATGGATGGCGAGGCGGCCGGCGATCTGCTCACGCGCCAGAAGCGCCGCGACCGACGGGTAGGGGCTCAGCATGTCCGGCTGGAAGGCGTTCAGCGCCGCGGCCTGGCGGCTGATGGGTGCAGTCGCTTCGATATGCAGCAAGCGGTACAGGCCGACATCGCCGCTCAACGGAATCCGGCTGGAGGCGTGAATTGGGCTGTCGGCACCGATGGAGCAGATGCGCATCCGGCGCGGCAGGCGTGGCCCGATGCCAAGGAAGCCCTGCCAGCGGATCGTGTTCGCCAGCACCATCCGCCAGGCTTCGCTATCATAGACGAAGATGCCGCGCAGCCCGGAGGTCCCGGCGGTGGCCACGATCTGGTAGCGGCCGAACACGCATTCATCGCCGCGGATCTCGGCGAGGTGCCGCTCGAGCTCGGCCCGGCGCAACCGCGGGTCGGTGACAACCTCGTCGAAATGCTCCATCAGCTGGCGCTTGTCGGTGATCGGCAGGCAAGCCGGATCGAGATCCTCTGTGATCTCGATGCCGCGGTAAAGGTCCCGGTAGAAGGCGGACAGGGCTATCGCATATGGAATTTCCGGGTCCTCAACCGCGGTCGAAGGCTCGGTTTTCGGCCCTTGTGGTCGAGTTTGGGCCGCCGAGACGGCTTCGTTCGACGCAAACTCGGCCTTAGAGGATCAAATGCGATAGCCCTGAGAAGGCGGAGGCGGCTTTTGCGTGGCGGAGGATCTGCAGGAAGGCTGCCCGCTGCTGCGCCAACAGCCGCTCGCGTGGCCAGGCATCATGCGCTGCGAGTTCACGTGCCTGAACCAGGGCGTGCATCAGATCGGTCGCGCGCCGGCAGGAATCAATCAGGCGCATGGGTGTGTCTCCCAGCGAAGCGGCACGACCCGCGTCATTGTCCCTGCGCCCGAGCCGGGAGATCCGGTCCGCCATTCCGCATTGGGGCACCGTGATCCCGGGCGGATATGGAGCCCTGTCGCCGCCTGACGGCACCGGCGATCCGGGGGCAGATGCAACCCAGGTCGGGTCGCGTGAAACGGCGTTCCTGGCGGGCGGTTGCCAAAGATTGTCGCCCGGCGCCGCCAGGCAGGCCGCGTCGCCTACCCCCTCGCCGCCAACACCACCCCCCCAACGTCAACCCCAACGCCACCACATGCCGCACCCCCAGCGGCTCCCCCAGCAGCATGCCGCTGGAGAACACCCCGATCACCGGCACCATCAGGTTGCCGATCGCCGCGGTGCCAGCCGGCAGCAGCTTCAGCGCCCGGAACCAGGCCAGATAGGCCAGGCACTGCGCCACCAGCCCCAGATAGACCAGACACCCCCAGCCCACCCAGGTGATGCGGGCGAAGTCCACGCTCTCGAAGCCCAGCGCGATCACCCAGACCGGCAGCGTGCCGATGGCGATCTGCCACGCCACCAGCGGGACGGGCGCCATCTGCACCGGCCACCGCTTGGTGAAGACCGCGCCGCCCGCGAACATCAGCGCGGTGGTCAGGATCGCCGCCACCCCCGGCAGCTTGCCCCAGAGCGCCGATGCCCCGCCCGCGGCCAGGGTTCCCGCCATCAGCAGCGTGACGCCGGAAAGGCCGAGCGCCAGCCCCGCCATCCGCCGCCATGTCGGGCGTTCGCCCAGCACCGGCCAGGCCAGCACCGTCGCCCAGACCGGCATGGTGTAGGCGATGATCGCCGCCTCCGCCGCGTCCAGCCAGAACAGCGACAGCGGCGCCACCACGCTCCAGGCGGAAACATTCAGGACGGCGCAGGTGACGAGCCGCCCCCACTGCCCCCGCCGGGGCCAGAGCGAATCCCGCTGTGCCGCCGCCACCAGCGCCAGCACCGTCACCGCGCCCAGCGCCGCAAAGACGCGGATGGTGTAGGGCGGCCAGTCCTGTATCAGCGCCTTCATCACCGGCCAGTTCAGGCCCCAGGCGAAGGCGGTGATGGCCAGGAAGGAAAAGCCCCGCAGCGGCACCCGCGCCGCCGCGCTTTCGGTCGCCGCGCTCACGCCAGCAACGCGCCCATGCGCTCCACCGCGCCGGGGGGCAGCGGCCCCCTCTCCACCGCCGCGATCGCCGCCTCCAGCTGCTCGACCGAGGCGGTGCCGATCAGCGCGCAGCCCATGCCGGGCACGAAGGCGGCATGGCGGATGGCAAGTTCGGCCAGCGAGCCGGCCATCCCCGCCTCCACCAGCGGCAGCAGCCGCCGCGCCGCCGCCAGGTCGGCCTCATAGGAAGGGCCGGAGGCGATGGGCGCCACCGCCTGCATCGCCACCGGGTGCCGACCGACCTCGCCCGAGAGCGCGCCGGCCGCGAGAATGCGGATGCCGATCAGCCCCACCCCCCTGGCCGCCGCCAGCGCGCCGAGCCCCGTGAAATCCTGCGCCGGCAGGCCGGGATGCCTTGGCGCCAGCCAGCTCGGGTTCAGGGCGTTGAAGGGGATCTGCGCCGTGTCGAAGGCCCCGCTCTCCAGCACGGCCCGCAGCGCCGGCACCTCGCCAAGGGCAGTGATGCCGAGGAAGCGGCACTTCCCCTGGCGCTGCAGCCGTTGCAGGGCCGGCACTGCCTCCCCCAGCACCTGATCGGATGTCAGCCCCCCGGCGTGCCGATCTCGTCATGCAATTGGAACAGGTCCACGGCTTCGCGGCCGAGCCGCCGGAGGCTCGCCTCCAGGGAGGCCGCGATGGCGCCGCCGATATCGCCCCGCGCCTCGGCCGGCAGCCGCACCTTGGTGCCAAGGACCGGCTCCGCCCCCAGCGCCCGCAGCACCCGGCCCAGGTTCTTCTCCGAGTCCCCATTGCCGTAGAGGGGGGCGGTATCGACATAGGTGATGCCGGCCTCGAAGGCCCGGGCGAGCGAGCGTTCCTGCTCCGCCGGGCTGCCGCGCACCATCAGCCCGCCCACTGCCCCGGCCCCATAGCCCAGCGCCGAGACCGTCAGCCCCGTCCGCCCCAGCACGCGCTGTTCCATCCGCCCGTTCCTCCCGCTAGGAGCAGATCGCCGGGAAGCGCTCCGGGGCACCGCCCCGAACCCTTCGCCGGCGCCACTCTGCTCGCCAGATACGCGTCCGGCACAGCATCCCGCGCCCGGGCCGGCCGGTCCACCTCGCCCCGAGACCCATGATCCGCCTCACCGAACTCCGCCTGCCGCTGAACCACCCCGAGGAGGCGCTGCGCCCCGCCATCCTCCAGCGCCTCGGCATCCCCGACCGGGAGCTGGAGGAGGTGCGCGTCTTCCGCCGCGGCTATGATGCGCGGAACCCGCGCGCGATCGTGCTGGTCTACACCCTGGACCTGACGGTGCGCGGGGAGGCCGCGCTGCTCAAGCGCCATGCCGGGGACCCGCGGATCAGCCCGGCGCCGGATACCGGCTACAAATTCGTCGCCCACGCGCCTAACGGCGCGACACGCCCCATCGTCATCGGTACCGGCCCCTGCGGACTGATGGCGGCGCTCGTCCTCGCCCAGATGGGCTTCCGCCCAATCATCCTGGAGCGCGGCAAGCTGGTGCGGGAGCGCACCAAGGACACCTGGGCGCTCTGGCGCCGCGGCGTGCTGACGCCCGAGAGCAACGTCCAGTTCGGCGAGGGCGGCGCCGGCACCTTCTCTGACGGCAAGCTCTATTCGGGCATCAAGGACCCGCGCTTCTACGGCCGGAAGGTGCTGGCGGAGTTCGTGAAGGCCGGCGCACCGGAGGAGATCCTCACCGTCTCCAAGCCGCATATCGGCACCTTCCGCTTGGTGACGATGGTCGAGAGCATCCGCGAGCAGATCGAGGCGCTCGGCGGCGAGTACCGCTTCGGCAGCAAGGTCGTGGACCTGGTGATCGAGACCGATGGTGGGGGCCAGCGCCATGTGCGCGGCGTGGTGCTGGAGGGCGGCGAGACGCTGCGCACCGACCAGGTGGTGCTCGCCATCGGCCACAGCGCGCGCGACACCTTCGGGATGCTGCGCGACCGCGGCGTCTATATGGAAGCCAAGCCCTTCTCCATCGGCGTCCGGATCGAGCACCCGCAGTCGCTGATCGACCGCGCCCGCTTCGGGCCGAATGCCGGCAACAGGCTGCTGGGCGCGGCCGACTACAAGCTGGTGCACCATGGCCGCAATGGCCGCAGCGTCTACAGCTTCTGCATGTGCCCCGGCGGCCGCGTGGTGGCCGCGACCAGCGAGCCGGGCCGCGTGGTGACGAACGGCATGAGCCAGTACAGCCGCGCCGAGTTCAACGCCAATGCCGGCATCGTCGTCGGCATCACGCCGGGGGATTATCCGGAGCATGTGCTGGCCGGCGTCGATTTCCAGCGGAAGTGGGAGAGCCTGGCCTTCCAGGCGGGCGGCGGCGACTACCGCGCGCCGGGCCAGCTCGTCGGCGATTTCCTGCAGGGCCGGGCCAGCACCGCGCTCGGCGATGTGGAGCCCAGCTACAAGCCCGGCGTCACCCCGACCGACCTTGCCCGCTGCCTGCCGGATTACGCGATCGACGCGATACGTGAGGCGCTGCCGGCCTTCGAGGCGCAGATCCCCGGCTTCGCCCGGGCGGATGCCGTAATGACGGGCGTCGAGACCCGCACCAGCAGCCCCATCCGCATCCGCCGCGGCTGGGATTTCCAGAGCCTGAACACCATTGGCCTGTTCCCCGCCGGCGAAGGCGCAGGCTATGCCGGCGGCATCCTCTCGGCGGGCGTCGATGGCATCCGCGTGGCGGAGGCCCTTGCCCTTACGGTCACCGGCCGGCCCGTGCCGCGGGAGCTGAGCCGCGGCGCCGAGGCGGCTGTGGCCTATGGTTGACCGCCGCCTGAGCCGGGCACCATACGATTCCGCATCGATGCTGTTACCCTGATGCGGCTGATAGCGGATTGCGTTCAGGACGGAACGCCGATTCGCTATCCGCGCGCCAGGTCGTTCACGCCCTCCCGCATTCTGCTCCAGGCCCATCCGCCGGCCTGAGTCCTGGCCGGCGGGCCGCCTCCGGAGACGCAGGTGGCCTGCCGTTCCTCACGCGAAGAGCAGGTCCTTGTGCATGCCGGACAACGCGAAGCCTGCATGTTCCGCGCCATGATGCGCCGCCTCTGCCTCGGGCTGCGCCTGCAGCAGCGGATGCGCGGCAGTCACATGCCTGCCGAGCGGTCCGACCGGCTCATGGTCATGGTGGTGAGCCGGGACGTTGGAAGGCCCCTCGCGGTCGGCCGCCGCCAGCGCCACCGGCAGCGCCGCCTGGTCCGGGTCGAGGGCGCTAACGGTTGCCAGCTTGGTGCCCTGCGGTGCCTCGTCCCGGCCCGTCGCGCCATCCTTCCGGGCGGCCAGCCCCTGCGACGCGCCATGTCCTGCCTCGTTCGTCACCGGAGCAGGTCCGGCGCGGTCCGCCACCTCGATGGCATCCGACGGCGCCTTCACGACCATTCCCTTCCGGGCCTGATGCGTCTCCGAAGCCTGATCGGACCCTGCAAAGAGCTTCTCGGTCGGTGTCGTCACCGCATCGTCTCGGCTGAAGGCCTGGGCCGCCTCCGCCATGGACCCGGAGTTCTCGGCATGAGTGAAGGCCGGCGCCTCCGCCGACTTCCCCAGGCCCGCTTCGGCCCCGGCCGCTGGCTTTTCCGGCAGGGAGGACGCGACAGGATCGGCGGGCTTGCCCTTGCCGACCGCATCGGACGTCCAGGGCGCAACAGCCTCCGCAGCCTTGGCCCATTGCCCCGGCGCCGGGGTGGCCCCGCCGGGCGACTCGGTCAGCCCGCCCTTTGCCTCCGCCATCGCGCCGGGCCCGCCCGGCGAGGCATCATCGGCTGATCCCGCTGCCACGCTGCCCTTGACGCCATCGCCTGGCTGGCCGGTGGGCCTGGACGGTTGCGCCGCGGCGGAGACCACGCCGTCAATCGCCTCCGGCCCTCTGCCCGGCTTGCCGGCCTGCGCGGTTCCCGCGGCATCGCCCGGCTGACCGCTCGCGGTCTCGGGCTGTGGCACGGCAGGGATCATTTCGTTCAGGGCCGTCCCCGGCCCGTCCGACTTGCCGGATTGCGTGCCCTCAGTCTCCATCTTGCCATCCGTCGCAGCCTTGCCCGGCTGGTCACTGGCCGCCTCGGGCTCGAGCTTGGCAGGGATCACGCCGTCCAGCGACCAGGCCGGCTTGCCCGGC
>JAESGY010000196.1_pt1 | contig 45822 bp, 40 predicted proteins | sample 9269841 | NCBI WGS metagenome assembly JAESGY01 (sample SAMN17022865, study PRJNA683097) | algae metagenome | isolation source: Spirirestis rafaelensis WJT71-NPBG6 and co-occurring heterotrophs from... | place: USA: Pinto Wells, Joshua Tree National Park, Colorado Desert, CA | collected 2006-08-15
CAGGCCAGCGTCACCGCATGGCCGCGCGCCGCCAGCGCCCGCGCCAGGGCGAAGCTGCGGGTGCCGGTCGCGCCCGACGGCGTCGAGAAATGCTGGTGCAGGTAGAGGATGCGCATCAGCGCCCCGCCTCTCCGAAGCAGGCGCGGATGGCGGCGATCACCCGGTCCTGCTGCGCGGGGGTGAGGCCGCTGCCGGAGGGCAGGCAGAGCCCCGCCTCGAACAGCCGTGCGGCGGCCGCGCCGCCGGCCTGCGGCGCGTCCCGGAAGGCCGGCTGCAGATGCAGCGGCTTCCAGACCGGGCGGCTCTCGATGCCCAGGGCGGAGAGCGCCTCGCGCACCGCCTCCCGGTCCGGGGCGCCGGCGCGGGGGTGGAACAGCGCCACGCTGAGCCAGCGATTGGCGCGGCCCCAGGCGGGTTCCGGCATGAAGCCGACGCCCGGCAGGTCGCCCAGCCCCTCCTGGTAGCGCGCGAAGAGCGCGCGCCGCGCCTCGACCCGCTGTGGCAGGGACGGAAGCTGCGCCAGGCCCACGGCCGCGAGCACCGAGGAGAGGGCGTAGGCGAAGCCCGTCTCCTCATGCTGGTAGTGGGGTGAGGGCTCCTTCGCCTGGCTCGCCAGGCGGCGGGCGCGGGCGATCAGCGCCGGGTCGTCGGAAGCCAGCGCGCCGCCGCCGCCCGCGGTGACGATCTTGTTGCCGTTGAAGCTGAAGGCGGCGAGGCGGGCGCCACAGCCGGCATGCCGGCCGCGCTGCGTCGCGCCGAGCGCCGCCGCGCTGTCGCAGAGGACAGGCACGCCCCAGCGCTCGCAGAGTGCGAGGATGGCGTCGAGGTCGCAACTCTGGCCGAAGAGATCGACCGGCACCACCGCCCGCGGCAGCCGGCCGCGGCGCGGGCCAGTTCGCGCTCCAGCACGGCCGGATCGAGCGTCCAGCTCTCCGGCGTGACGTCGAGGAAGCGCGGCACGGCGCCCATCTGCACCGCAGGCGCGATGGTGGCGACGAAGGTGAGGGTGCTGGTCCAGACCTCGTCCCCCGGCAGGACGCCGAGCAGGCGGTAGCCGAGATGCAGCGCCGCGGTGCCGGAGACGGTGGCGAGGAGATGGGGGAAGCCGGTCGCCTCGGCAAGGGCGGCCTCGAAGGCCTCGGGCACGGGGCCGGCCGGGGCGATCCAGCCGCTGTCGAGCGTGGCCCGGAGCGCGGCGAGCTCGCCCCCGGTGAGCTGGGGCGGGGAGAGGAGGATGGGCTCCGGCGCGCGGGACGCGCCGGCGGTAGATGGTCGGAGCCGCGCGGGGCGCGGGAAGCGGAGAATCGGTCCTGGTTGCGAGGCAGCCTGACCGAGTGGCATGCGATGGCTCCGGCTTGTTGCGCCGGTAAAATCCGTCCGCCATCCATCAATAACAAGCGATTTTTAATACGATATGCGAATAAACAACGTTAACAGTCGGCCCGCAAACCGCCCGGCCAAACCCTGGGGACCGCGCCAGTCGGCAGGACGCCGGGCGGCCGGCCGGGGCAGGCACCCGGCCGGCCGCCTACAGGTCAGGCAGGAATGCGCCATTGCCGGGACGCCCCGGCACCGAGGGGGCGCCGCTGCCCCCTCGCCCGGTGCTCAGGCCGTGCCGACCTGGCCCTGCTCGCCGCGGCGGGACTGCCAGAGCGCGACGAAGTCGATCGGCGCCAGCATCACCGGCGGGAAGCCGCCATCGCGCGTCACATCGGCCAGGATGTTGCGGGCGAAGGGGAAGAGCAGGCGCGGGCACTCGACCAGCAGCACCGGCTCCAGCACCTGCGGCTCCACATCGATGGTGAAGATGCCGCAATAGACCAGCTCGGCGATGAAGCAGGTCTGGTCGTGGGCCTGCGCATCGGCGCGGATGTTCAGCGAGACCTCATAGACGTTCTGGCCTTCCTGGATCGGCCGCGCCTGGACGTCGAGCTGCAGGTCGACCCGCGGCTGCTCGCGCAGGGTTGCAAAGATTTCCGGGGCGTTCGGGACCTCGAAGGAGAGGTCCTTCGTGTACTGCATGTTCAGGACCAGCGGGCCCTGGGGCATGGGCGGGGCGGACGGGGCGTCGGACATGATGGTCTCTTGCAGAGCGATGAGCGCGCTCCGCTAGCACGCGGGCGGCGCCGGGGACAGCGGCGGGACGAGGGCGGGCGACGGCGGACCGCCCGGCTCACGCGGTGAGACGTTACCCATTTTGCAGGTCAATAACTGAATTGTGAGTTTTGTTGCTACTCGTTCGCGTGCCGGAGGCGAAGTGCCTCTTCGGACGCGAAGGAGAACAAGCCTTGACCGTAATGCATGCCGATGCGCCGGTTGCGCCGCCGCTGCTGTCCTATGCCGCCTTGCCAGACCCCCGCGCCCGCATGGCGGCGCGGCTGCCCGCCTTCATCCAGCCCTTCCTCACCTGGCTGACGGCCAGGCCCGTGCCCGGCGCGCCGGCCCCCGGCCGCACCGCCATAGGCTTCGTCGCCGGCGCCCTCGCCTGGACCTTCGGCGGCTGCGCCCTCGGCCTCATCCCCCTGCTGCTGGCGGACCCGCCGCTGCTGGCCTGGCTGCTGCTGCCGATCGGATGGCTGGCGACAAGCTGCGGCCTCGGCCTGTTCCAGGTGGTGATCTTCCACCACTGCTCGCACGGCACCGTCTTCTCGACGCGCGAGCGCAACCGCCGCGCCGGCCGGATGATCTCCGCCTTCCTGCTGTTCAAGCGGTTCGAGGACTATCAGCGCGAGCACATGCTGCATCACAGCCCGAACAAGCTGCTGACCGAGGAGGACGAGTTCGCCGATTTCGTCCTCGGCATGTGCGGGCTAGAGCCTGGCCTGCCCAAGCGCGAGTTGTGGCGGCGGGTGCTGGTGAATTGCGCCTCGCCGGTCTTCCACCTCCGCTTCCTCCAGCGCCGCCTGCGCGCGAGCATGTTCACCGGCGATGCGCAGCATGACCGGATGAGCCGCATCGCCTGGGCTGGCCTCCTCGCGCTGGCTGCCGCAACCGGCCTGCTGGCCGAGATCCTGCTGGTCTGGGTGCTGCCGGTGACGGTGCTGCTGCAGGTCGCGACCGTCTTCCGCATCCTCTGCGAGCATCGCTTCCCGGAGCCGGAGAGGATGCGGGTGCGCGACCGCGCCTTCGTCGCCCATGCGACCGCCGGCGTCTTCCCCGGCAGCGCGCCGCCCGCCCTGCCCGCCACCAGCCTGCACGGCCTGCTGCGCTGGACCGCCTGGTGGGCGGAGATGCTGACGGTGCACCTCTTCGTCCGGCTCTTCGTGCTGGTCGGCGATGCGCCCTGCCACGACTTCCACCACCGCAAGCCCGCGACGCGGCGCTGGGCGGACTACATCCATGCGCGGCAGCAGGACCTCGAAGCCGGCTCGCCCGGCTTCCCGACCGGCTATTTCGAGAATTGGGGGCTGTTCCAGGCGATCGACCACAACCTGGCCAGCCTGGCCGCGACCCCGCGAGAGGTGCTGGGCCTCTAGAGCAGACATCGCCTGAGCGGATCCAATCAGGCGACGTAATGTGCTTGCCCAAACAGCAGGCTGGACCGTCGGGTACGCGTCACCATGCGGGTCAGGCGGTCCGGTGCAGGTCGCGGAGGGGCGTGAATGCCCCAAAGCATCGCCCCCCTCACCCCGGGCAGCAACGCGCCTCTGGGTGCCGCCGATCCCGCCAGCTGGCGCGTCGCCAGGCAGCCGGAGGCGGCGCCGATTGTGCGGCCTATCCAAGCTTTGCGGAGCAAACCGTCCGGCGATCGGGGGGCCGTTGATGGGGCACCATCAATGGCCGTCGGTACGAGGCCGCAGACATGCGCCAGCATGTCTGCGGGACCGCATCAGTCCCGCGGCCTCTCGCGCACCCGCTCGGCCGGAAGCCGGATCACCGCGGTGGTCCCACGGCCGGGCGCGCTGTCCAGCAGCAGCTCGCCACCATGCGCCTCCAGCAGCCGCCTGGCGATCGGCAGGCCGAGGCCCGCCCCGCCGAGGCTCCGTGCCGCCTGGGGGTCGAGCTGCTGGAAGGGCTCCAGCGCGCGGGGGATGTCCTCCGGCCGCATGCCGACGCCGCTGTCGCGCACCGTCACCGTCGCGCTGCCATCCTCGGCGCGCGCCAGACTCACCTCGACCGCCGCGCCGTCCGGGGAGAATTTCACCGCATTGCCGATGAGGTTGTGCAGCACCTGGCGGAACCGCACCGGGTCGATGCACAGTTCCAGCGCCGGCTCCACCACGCCCAGCCGGATCTCGACGCCACGGCCCTGGCTCGCGCCGGCGCCGAGCGCCACGGTGCTCGCCAGCACCTGCCCGGCCGGCAGCCATTCCGGCGCGAGCGAGGGCAGCGCCTGCTCCAGATGCGAGTAGTCGAGCAGGCCATCCGCCAGCTTCAGCAGGTACTGCGCGGCATCCAGGATCAGTGCGGAATAGCGCCCGCGATCCTCCAGGCTCGGATTGTAGCGCGAGTCCGGCGTCATCATCTCGGCGAAGCCGAGGATGGCGTTCAGCGGCGAGCGCAGCTCATGCGTCAGGGTAGCGAGGAAGCGCGCGCGGGCGGCGCTCGCCCGCTCGGCCGCCGCCTTCGCGCTCCGCAGGTCCAGCTCCGCCTGCTTGCGGAGCATGATGTCGATATAGACCGAGAGCGCGCCCTCGATGAGCTCCTGGTCGCCCGGCTCGAAGGGCCGGCTGACATTGCTCTCGGACCGGCTGCCGAGGATCAGGGCATGACCGGTCGGCCGGTCATAGGCCCAGAGCACATAGGGCAGGCGCAGGATGCCGGTCAGCTCATAGGCGGGCGGCTCGATCGGTGTGCGCGCCGTGGTGAAAAAGAACTCCGGCGGGGAGGGAATGGCGACCCGGTGCCCCGTGATCTCCGTCCCCGCGCCGATCGCATGGGTGACGCGGAAGCGCTCGCCGCCGGCTTCCTCGTGCAACAGCGCCGCGCCGTCGCAGAGCGCGTTCTCGATGATCATCTCGAGCATCGGCACGCCGATCTCATGCGGCGTCCAGTCGCCATCGGCCAGGCGATAGGCCTCGCGGATCAGCTTCGCCACGGTGCGGCTGCGGCGCGCCTCGCGGAAGGTCTGGCTCTGCTCCTCCTGCAGGCGAAGCAGCCGGGCGCCGAGGTCGTTGCACTCCCGCCGGTAATAGGCCAGCTCGCGCTCCAGCTGGCCGATCAGGACGCCCTGCGGGGTCTCCGACATCAGCTTCGCCTCCGCAGCACGGTCAGCACGCCGGTCCAGTCGAGCGGCCTGCTGCGCCCCTGGGCGAAGGGGGCGACCTCGACACCGGAATAGAAGCCGAGGAAAGGCACCGCCGGGTCGAGGCCGTCGCGGACCAGCGCCGCCTCCTCGACCGGTGCGCCGCTGCGCGCGCTGCCGCGCCCGGCGCAATCGATGTAGAGGCCGAGCAGCGGCGCCGTCCCGGCGACCGCGCGGTTGATCTCCCGCACGCCGCGGCGGACGGAATCGAGCATCAGCGAATTGTCGCGGCTCATGATCTGCACGCGGGTGCCGCGGGCGAAATCCTTCTCGAACAGCGTCACCGACCCGGTCTCGGGGTTGGCGCGCAGGATCAGGCGGTTGACATAGGCGTTCTCATCATAGGGGGCGAAGGGGTCGCCCTGCTTCTCCCCGAGCGTGGCGCAGAGCGTCAGCTCATGGCCCTTGGCGCCGCCGAGCGGCAGGCCCAGCATGCGCTCGATCACCGTCAGCGCCGGCCTTCCGTCCAGCTCATAGACCTCGGCGCCCTCGATCCGGGTGATCTCCATGAAGGCGCTGACCGGGCGGCAGCCATGCATGACCGCCGTCTCGGCCTGCAGCGCCGGCGGGAAGACCAGCGCGACGGCGGCATGCTTCACCACCGCCTCGCCATCGAAGACCCAGCCGCCCGAAAGATTCATGTCGGTCAGCAGCCCGCCGCCGAGCAGGCAGAGCGGCCGCGCGCCAAAGCCGGCATGGAAGCCGTCCACGATCGCGCTCGCCGGGTGCAGCCGGAGCGGCGTCGTCACAGCGACGCTGTCGAAGAGCAGCAGGACGACATCGCCCTCCCCCGCGATCCCGGCAATCTCGGCACCCAGCCCGGCGCCGGCGGCATGCTCGTCCCGCAGCAGGTCGCGCGTCACCACGGCCTGCGGCGTCACCGCCGGGTCGTGGAAGGCGATGAGGCCGAGTTCGAAGCCACTGTAGCCGAAGCCCGCACGACCGATGGCGCCGGCGGCGGAGCCGCCGAAGACCGGGACGGGGCCGAAGACCTCCCGCAGCGCGGCGCGGGCCGCGAGGGGGTCGTGCTTGCCGCCGCAGAAGGCCAGCAGCAGTTGCGGGGCGGCCTGGCCCAGGCCGGCGGCGCAGTGCCGCACCGCCACGGCCGGGTCGGAATGTTTCGCATAGCTGACGCTGATCACGCCTGGCCCCCTCGGCCGCCCATATACCATCTTCCTAGAGCAAATGACGGCTGAGTTGATCCACTCAGCCGAGGTAATTCGCTCGTCCAAACAGCAGGCCGGAGCGTCCGACGCGCGCCGTAGGTTATTGACCGCAGAGCCCATTCACGCGCCCGGGCGTTCACGCCCGTCCGCGATCTGCTCTAGCGTGCCGCGGCGGCGCCCGGCAGGGCCAGCCCTGCCAGGCAGGCAGCCAGCTCGGCGGGCGAGACCGGCTTGCGCAGCAGGGCATAGCCGCCGCGTTCGGCCAGCGGTGCGAGTTCCGCCATCCGGCCGGTGCCGGTCAGCAGCATCGCCACCAAGCCAGGCCGCCGCAGCCGCGCGGTCTGGATCAGCGCCGTGCCGTCCATGCCGGGCATGGCCAGGTCGGAGATCAGCAGGTCGCAAGGCGCACCGGATTCGAGATGGAGCAGGGCCTGGCCGCCATCCTCCGCCTCCGCCACCTCCCAGCCCTCCCGGCCCAGGCATTCCGTGAGGAAGCGCCGCATCATCGGCTGGTCATCGACGATCAGCGCCCGGCCGCGCGTCGCCCCTCCGATGACGGCAGGCCGCTGCCCGGCGGCGCAGGGCAGCCAAAGCGACACGGTGGTGCCGAGGCCGGGGCGGCTCTCGATCCGCAGCAGGCCGCCGGACTGGGCGGCAAAGCCATCCGCCATGGAGAGGCCGAGGCCGGTGCCCCTGTCGCGCGGCTTGGTGGTGAAGAAAGGTTCGGTGGCGCGGCTCAGGACCGCCGGCTCCATCCCGGTGCCGGTATCGGCGACCCAGAGCCGGACATAGCGGCCCGGCGCCAGCCCGGCCGGATCGGCGCCCGCCTCCTCGACCGCCGCGCCAAGCGTCACCGTGCCGCCGCCCGGCATGGCATCGCGGGCATTGACGGCCAGGTTGATCAGCGTGGTCTCGAGCTGGGCGCGGTCGGCCCGCAGGGCGGGCAGCACCGCCGGCACGTCCAGCGCCACGCGCACCACGGGACCGATCGCATTGGCCAGGATGGCCCGCAGGTTCCGCAACAGCTCGGTCGGGTCGATCTCGGCCGCGCGCAGCTCCTCCCGCCGGGCGAAGGCGAGCATGCGGCGGGAGATGGCGGCGCCGCGCTCGGCTACCTCCCTGAGCTCGGCGAGCAGGCGCGCGGTCCCGGGCGCCGCGCCGGCAAGGGCCTGGCCATGGCGCTGCCTGAGCAGGGCGAGGCCGGCGAGGACCGCGGCGGAGACATTGTTGAAGTCATGCGCGACACCGCCCGCGAGCTGGCCGAGCGCCTCGAGCTTCTGGGCGTGTCGCAGGCGGTCCTGCGCGGCGGAGCGGGCGGCGGCCTCGGCGGCGAGTTGGGCGGTGCGCTCAGCGATGCGGCGCTCCAGCGTCGCGTTCAGCTCCCGCAGCGCCGCCTCCGCCTCCCTCGCCTCGCTCAGATCGGTGCAGCAGCCGGCATGGCCGAGCAGGGCGCCGTCGGGACCGAGGCTCGGGGCCGCCTCCCAGCGGTACCAGTGGCGGGCGCCGCCGGCGGTGCGCAGTGGGATCTCGATCCGGAACGGCGCGCGGGCGGCAATCGCGGCCGCGAGTTCGGCGCGAAGCCGGGCCAGCGCCTCCGGCTCGAGCAGCCGCTGCCAGGCATCCTCCCGCAGGGCACCGGCGGTGAGGCCGAAGACCGCCTGGAAGCGGCGGTTGGCATGGACCAGCCGACCCTCGGCATCGCTTGCCCAGAGGAGGGTGGGTGCTTCCTCGGCAAGACGGGCCGGCCAGGCGGCGGAGGCCCGGGCAGGGCGGCGGGCGGCCGGCAGCGCGGCGCCGGCCCCTGGCCGTGCCGGATCCCCCGCGCGGGCTTCGCCCGGTCGATGGCCCCCCTGGGATGGGGCAGGTCGCATGGGTGCCTGCATCGCGTGCCGCCGCCCGAACGGGTGGGTGCGCCATCGCCCCGCGAGCGATCGCACACCATCCTCGATCATAGCAATATACCGGCATCCCGCGACCAAGGCGCAAGTCTTTGTGGCCGGCGAAGGCCGGCCAAGCCACGCTGCCCGGCGATGGGTCCCCCGGGCGCCCCCTCATACCGGCGGCATGGCTGTTCCGGTCATGCCGGGCGCCGCCGCCGGTGCGGTCCAGTCAGGCTTTGCAGAGCATACCGCCCGGCGATGGAGGGGCCATTGGGGGCCCCCATCAACGGCCCTGGGTATCAGGGCTTCACGACACTCGGGTGGTATTGCCGCCAGACAATGTTCTCCGGCGCCGGCCCGGTCGGGTCGCAGCGCAGCCATTGCCCGTTCATCAGCCGCTCACCGGTCATCGCCAGGATGAAGCCCCAATGCGAGACCACCAGCGTATCCCCCCAGTCCGGCAGCGCCCCCATCTCGGCCCGGAACAGCGCCGCGCGGGCCTCCACCTGGTGGTCCGGCTCCTCGATCGCCGGCCACCACACCTCCTCCAGATGGGCGAAGTCGAGCTCCGGCCAGGCCAGCGCCAGTTCGGTGCGGGGGGAGCCGATGTCGCAGGCGAAAGCGTAGCGCTCCCGCACCGTCGGCATCACATGAACGGGAATGTTGAGCCGTCGGGCGATCGGCGCCGCTGTCTGCAAGGCGCGGGTATAGGGCGAGGCGATGATGCGCCGCAGCCCCTCCCCCGCCAGCGCCTCGGCTGCCGCCTCGGCCTGCTGGTGGCCGAGTTCGGTCAGTTTCGGGTCGGGGATGCCGGGGTCCCGTTTGGTGACGGTGAAATGGAGGTTGAACTCACTCTGGCCGTGTCGCAGCAGGATCATCGCGGCGCGGTTCCATCCGGGGCTGCTCCGCGATAGCGGCGGCGGCACGGCACGGCAAGCCAACTCGGGATCTTCAGGCCCGGCGTTGCGGCGCCCCCCGCGCGCCCTTAAATAGGTGAAAAGGAGTCCACGATGACGGGTGGTTTTCCGCTGGACCTGATCCTCTTCGCCATGGTCGCGGCGTTCCTGGTCCTCCGGCTGCGCAGCGTGCTCGGCCGCCGGACCGGGTTCGAGCGTCCGCCGCAGCCCGAGCCGCGCCCCACGGGCTTCGACCCGCGCGGCGCCCGCACCCTGGACGGCACGGTGGAGGAGGTGCGGCCGGCCCCGGCCGGCAGCGGCGCGCGCCATGTGCTGCCCGATCCACGCACGCCGGTGGGCCAGGCGCTCGGCCGCATCGCCGCGGCCGAGCGCAGCTTCGACCCTGACGGCTTCCTCAGCGGGGCGGAGGGCGCCTTCCGCATGATTGTCACCGCCTTCGCGGCCGGGGACCGCCAGACCCTGCGCGCCCTGCTCTCGGACGACACCTATGCGGGGTTCGAGCAGGCGATCACGGCGCGCGAGCAGGCCGGCGAGACCCAGCGGACCGAGCTGCGCGCGGTCCATGAGCTGGGGATCGAGGCGGCCGACCTGCGCGGCAGCACCGCCGAGGTGACCGTGCGCTTCGTCACCGACCAGGTGAACATGACCACCGCCGGAAACGGCGAGGTGGTGGCCGGCAGCGACGCCGTCACCGAGCTGACCGATATCTGGACCTTCCAGCGCGATATCGGCTCCTCCGACCCGACCTGGCGGCTGGTCGCCACCCGCAGCGCCTGAACCCGCCACGGGACGGCCGCATGCCGCGGGCTTCGCGCGGAGCTGATACCCAGCCGGGCCGTCCCGCCCGGCCTCCAAGGCGCCGCCTCCCCTGGCGGCGCCTTTTCCATGCCTGCGCCCTGCTGCTGGCCACCGGCGCGGCGGCGCAGGAGGCACCGCGGCCCGTCACCTTCACCGAACTGCCGGGCTGGGGAGAGGAGGATGCGGCGGCGGCGCTCGCCCCCTTCCTCGCCACCTGCCAGGCGTTGGCGCGGCGCGATCCGGCGCAGCCGCTGGGCGGCACCGGCCTGCTGGCGGCCCTCGGCGGCCGGCCGGCCAATTGGGCGGCCGCCTGCGTGGAAGCGGCGGCGCTGCCGCCGGACGGGGAGGCGGCGCGCGCCTTCCTGGAACGCCGCCTCCAGCCCTTCGCCCTCGGGGTCGGGCTGCTGACCGGCTATGTCGAGTTGGAGCTGCCGGGCGCCCTCACCCCCGATCCGGCCTGGCCGACCCCGCTGCGCGGCCCGCCGCCGCCCCCGCCCGAGGGGGCGCTCCTGCCCGACCGCGCGGCGATCGAGGCCGGGGCGCTGGACGGGCTTGCGCCGCACCTCGCCTATGCCGACCCGGTCGATGCCTTCTTCCTGCAGATCCAGGGCTCCGGCCGCGTCGTGCTGCCGGATGGCGGGCTGCTGCGGCTGGGCTTCGCGGGCAAGAACGGCCATCCCTACCGCGCCATCGGCCGGGTGCTGGTGGAGCGCGGGGAGATCCCGCTGGAGGCGATGTCCATGCAGGCGCTGCGCGCCTGGCTGGCCGCCGCCCCGGCCGAGGCGGCACGGGCGCTGCTGCACACGAATCCCTCCTATGTCTTCTTCCGCCGGATGGAGGCGCTGCGGCCGGATGAGGGGCCGCCGGGCACGCTCGGCGTGCCGCTGACGCCGGAGCGGTCGCTGGCGGTGGACCCGGCCTTCGTCCCGCTCGGCGCCCCGGTCTTCGTGGTGACGCGGGACCCGCTGGCGGGCACGCCGATCCGGCGCCTGGTGCATGCCCAGGACACGGGCGGCGCCATCCGCGGCCGGGCACGCGGCGACCTGTTCTGGGGCTGGGGGGAGGAGGCGGTAGCCAAGGCCGGGGTGATGCGCGAGGCGGTGGAGATGTTCGTGCTGGTGCCGCGCGGCGCGCCCTGAGCGGCAGTCGGCTTGTTGCGCTCATGCCATGCGTGGGCATCCTTTCGCGGCGGGCGCGGCCCCCTCCCCGGGGATTGCGTTCAGGACCGCCCGCCCATCCGCGATAGCTCCTTGTTTTTCTGGCAGAGTCACGCGTCCGGCCGTTCACGGCCTCCCGCGATCTGCTCTAGATTACGGGCATGCTCCAGACCCGGCCGCGCGTCGCGCTCTTCGTCACCTGCCTCGTCGACCTCTACCGGCCGAATGTCGGCTTTTCCGCCATCAAGCTGCTGGAGGAAGCCGGCTGCCTGGTGGAGGTGCCGGAGGCGCAGACCTGCTGCGGCCAGCCCGCCTACAACAGCGGCGACCGGGCGACGGCGAAGGACCTGGCCCGCGCCGTTGTCGATGCCTTCCTGCCCTATGACTACACGGTGGTGCCCTCCGGCTCCTGCGGCGGGCAGATCGCCCACCACTATCCCGGCCTCTTCGCCGATGATCCGCATTACCGCGGCAAGTCCGAGGCGCTGGCGGCGAAGACGCATGAGCTGGTGAGCTTCCTGACCGATGTGCTCGGGGTGGAGAGCGTCCAGGCGACGTATGACGGCGTCATCACCTATCACGACAGCTGCGCGGGCCTGCGCGAGCTCGGCATCATGCAGCAGCCGCGGAAGCTGCTCGGCACCGTGCAGGGCGCGACGCTGAAGGAGCTGCCGGATGCCGAGATCTGCTGCGGCTTCGGCGGCACCTTCTGCGTGAAGTACCCGGACATCTCGACCCGCATGGTCGCGGACAAGGCGAAGGCGATCGCCTCCACCGGCGCGGACATGCTGCTGGCGGGCGATATGGGCTGCCTGCTGAACATGGCCGGGCGACTGAAGCGCGAGGGCCTGCCGGTGCAGGTCCGCCACGTGGCCGAGGTGCTGGCCGGCCGCACCAGGGAGGCGCCGGCGATCGGCGAGACGGAATGAGCGCTGCCCTTCAGCTTCCCCCGACCGACCCGCTGCCGGCGCAGGTGGCGGAGCACGGCTTCGCCCTGGTCCGCGGCCCGGAGATGGCGGCGCGGCTCGGCCTCTCCGCCGCCGCGCTCGAGGCCTTCGCCGCGAGCTGGGAGCGGCTGGAGACCGACAGCTTCATGGCCGATGGCGGCCGCTACCGCCGCCGGCGCCACGCCAATTTCACCACCCGCGCGGGTTTGCCCGGCCATCTCCGCGGCCCGCACCGGCCGCATTTCCAGGCCGTGGTCCACAACAGCCTGAATGGCGGGGTGGAACGCTGGTTCGGCCCGATGGAGGATGCCGTGGCCGCGAGCGCGCCGATGCAGGCGCTGCTCGGGCTTGGCCGCGCCGTTGCCGATGCGCGGAGCCCGGGCTGCGACTGGTTCGTCGAGGCGCACCAGTTCCGGATCGAGGCCGCGGCCGGGGCGCCGGGCTACCCGACGCCCGAGGGCGTGCACCATGACGGCGTCGATTATGTGCTGATCGGCATGATCGCCCGCACCAACCTCGCGGGCGGCGAGACGCTGGTCACCGATGATGCGGGGACGGAGCTGGCGCGCTTCACGCTTCTCGACCGGCTGGACACCGCCTTCATCGATGACCGGCGCGTGATGCATGGCGTGACGCCGGTGGGGCCGAAGGATCCGGCGCTTCCCTCCTGCCGGGACGTGCTGGTCATCACCTGGAAGCAGGGCGGGCCGGCCCCTCGCGCCTGAGCGCCGATTCGCTGCGGGCCGTTGTTGTCGCGGCGGCCCGAGTGCCCTGGCCGGTACGCCCGCCCGCGATCCGCCCTGTCGCGCAGGCCGCCGCGCCGTGTCAGCGCGGCAGGCCGGACCCCGAAGAGAAGACCGGCGCCTCTCCCGGCCGCTGGATCATCGAACCGCCCCCCGGCAGGGGCGTGACATAGGTCGGCGGCTCGCCAAGCCGGTGGATCGTATAACCCCCGTTCGGCTGCGGCGTGATGAAGGAGGGCTCGCCGGTGGGCGACATGACCGTCCGGGCCTGGGCAGGGGGGCGGGTGGTGCCGGGGCCCGGCGGCGCGCCCGTGCTGCCCGGGAGAGGCTGTGCGAAGGCGGGGCCCGCGGCCGCCAGGGCCAGCACGGCGGCACCGAGAATGGCGATTGCAGGCGTCATGGCGGACCTCGTTAGGACGTCGTGACGATAGCACCGGCCCGGCGCCGGTCATGTCACGTGCGGGAGAACCCCCGCCCGCAGGACGGGCCGCGGCTTCGGGCGAGAGCGCAGTGATGCGCGGCATCCCGGCTCGCCGGCCCCTGCCCACCCCGCGGACCGCATGGCCCGGCCAGATGGACAGCGCGCGCAAACCGGGAGACACGGGAGCAGCGGTTCGGCACCGATGGCCGCCGGCGGGAGGCCGTGCCCTCCCCGCCCCAATCCGGAGACGCGCGCATGCAGCATCTGCCCCCCGAGACCTGGCGCTGGGACGCCGTGGACATCGCCCGCGCCATCCGCCTCGGCGCCCTGTCGGCGCGGGAGGCGACGGCGGCCGCACTGGCGCGGCTCGAGGCGGTGAACCCGGCGATCAACGCGGTGGTGGACCCGCTGCCGGAGCTCGCCCTTGCCGCCGCGGAGGCCGCCGATGCGGCGCGGGCACGCGGCGAGGCGCTCGGCCCGCTGCATGGCGTGCCGGTCACGGTGAAGGTGAATGCCGACATGGCCGGGCGTGCCACCACCAATGGCGTGGTCGCCTTCCGGGACGCGATCGCGCCGGAGGACAGCGCCGTCATCGGCAACATGCGCAAGGCCGGCGCCATCGTCATCGGCCGCACCAACACACCCGCCTTCTCCTGGCGCTGGTTCACCGACAACGACCTGCACGGGAAGACCCTGAATCCCTGGAGCGCGGGACACACCCCGGGCGGCTCCTCCGGTGGTGCCGGCGCCGCGGTCGCGGCCGGCATCGGCGCGATTGCGCATGGCAACGATATCGGCGGGTCCGTCCGCTACCCGGCCTATGCCTGCGGCGTCGCCGGGCTGCGCCCTTCCTTCGGCCGCATCCCGGCCTTCAACCCGGGTGCCAAGGGGGAGCGGCCGCTCTCCGCGCAGATCCTCTCGACCCAGGGGCCGCTGACGCGGCGGGTGCGCGACCTGCGCCTGGCGCTGGCGGCGATGGCGGCGCCCGACTGGCGCGACCCCTGGCAGGCCCCCGTGCCGCTGGAAGGCCCGCCGCTGCCGCGGCCGATCCGCGTCGCCCTCTGCGCCGACCCGGCGGGCCAGGGCGTCCACCCCGCCGTCGCCGCCGCGGTTCAGGCCGCCGGCGAGGCTCTGGCCAGGGCCGGCTATGCGGTGGAGGAGGCTGCGCCGCCCGGCTTCGCCGCCGTCGCCGCGGACTGGGACGCTTTCATCCATGCCGAGGCGACGGTCTTCATGAAGGAGGGCTTCGAGACCCTCGCCGATGCCAGGGCGCGCACGATCTTCGGGGAGATGGCGGAGCGGCCCCTGCCGGCGCTGCCGGACTGGATGCGCCTGCTGGCCGGCCGCGCCACCCACCAGCGGGCCTGGGCGGCATTCATGCAGGAGCGGCCGCTGCTGCTGATCCCGGTCTCGGCCGAGCCGCCCTTCCCGCAGGGGCTGGACGAGCAGGACTTCCCGCGCGTGTTCCGGGCGCAGGCGCCGCTCTTCCCGACCGTACTGCTGGGCCTGCCGAGCGTCTCCGTGCCGACCGGCGTCGTGAACGGCCTGCCCATGGGCGTGCAGGTGGTGGCGCCGCGCTGGCGGGAGGACCTGGCGATCGGGGCGGCGGAGGCGATCGAGGCGGCCTTCCCGATGCCGACGCCTATCGATCCGCGTTGAGGGGGCTTTGCCCCCACCCTGGACCCGGCCCGGTCCGAGCCGGGTCCAGGGTGGCGGATGGGGTTCGGGGAAGGCCGAGCCTTCCCCGATCTCACCGGAAGACCGGCGGCGCGTCGTCCTCGGGCAGGTCGGGCAGCGGCACCTCGATGCGCACCGTGCTCGGGTCCACGCCGGTGCCCCGGTCCAGCCAGTAGGTCACGCTCTCCGGCCAGAGGATGACGATGGCCACCATGATGAGCTGCAGCCCGACCCAGGGGACGGCGCCCCAGTAGATGTCCTTGGTCAGCACCTCCTTCGGCGCGACGCCGCGCAGGTAGAACAGCGCGAAGCCGAAGGGCGGGTGCATGAAGCTGGTCTGCAGGTTCACGCAGAGCAGCACGCCGAACCAGACCAGGTCGATCCCGAGCTTGGCGGCGACCGGCGCCAGCAGCGGCACGACGATGAAGGCGATCTCGAAGAAGTCGAGGAAGAAGGCCAGGAAGAAGACGAAGAGGTTGACCACCACCAGGAAGCCGGTCTGGCCGCCCGGCAGGTGCGACAGCAGGTGCTCGATCCAGATGCCGCCATCGACGCCCTGGAAGACCAGGCTGAAGACGGTGGCGCCGATCAGGATGAAGATCACCATGGCGGTGATCCGCATCGTGTTGCCCATCGCCTCCCGCAGCAGGGCGTAGGTGAAGCGGCCGTTCACGACGGCCAGGAACAGGGCGCCCAGCGCGCCCATGGCGCCGGCCTCGGTCGGCGTGGCCAGGCCGAGGAAGATCGTGCCGAGCACCAGGAACATCAGCACGAGGGAGGGCACCATGCCCTTCAGCACCTTGGCATAAAGCGGCCAGCCGCGCTGGGTCCGCGCCTCCTCCGGCAGGGGCGGCATGCGGTGCGGCGCGAAGATCGCCACCGTGGCGATGAAGGCAAGGAAGAGCAGGATCTGCATCGCCGCCGGGCCGATGGCGCCGGCATACATATCCCCGACCGACTTGCCGAGCTGGTCGCCGAGCACGATCAGCACGAGGGAGGGCGGGATGAGCTGCGCGATGGTACCGGAGGCGGCGATGACGCCGGTCGCGATGCGCATGTCGTAGCCGTAGCGCATCATCACCGGCAGGCTGATCATGCCCATGGCGATGACGCTGGCCGCCACCGTGCCGGTGATGGCGCCGAGCACCGCGCCGACCAGCACGATGGCGAAGGCGAGCCCGCCCGGCCGCTTGCCGAAGAGCTGGCCGGTGCCCTCCAGCAGGTCCTCCGCCAGGCCACAGCGCTCGAGGATCGCCCCCATCAGGGTGAAGAAGGGGATCGCGAGAAGCAGCTCGTTCGACAGGATGCCGAAGACCCGCAGCGGCAGGTTGCCGAGATAGGCTTCGGTGAAGAAGCCGAGCTCGATCGACAGGAAGCCGAAGAACAGCCCCACCGCAGAGAGGCTGAAGGCCACCGGGAAGCCGAACAGCAGGAACAGCACCAGGCCGCCGAACATCAGCGGCGGCATCAGGTCGAGGGAAATCACGCGCGCGCTTCCTTCAGGGTCTCAGGCCGAGTCACTGCTCGAGCCGCTCGTACTCGACCACCACCTCGCCTGCCGGCCGGATGCCGCGCAGCAGGGCGAAGCGCTTGATCAGCTCGGACAGGCCCTGGAGCGTCAGCAGCAGGAAGCCGATCGGCATCAGGATCTTCACCGGCCAGCGCAGCAGGCCGCCGGCATTGGGCGAGCCCTCGTCCCGCAGGAAGCTGTCGAGGAAAAAGGGCCAGGTCATCCAGGTCAGCAGCACGCAGGCCGGCAACAGGAAGACGATGATCCCCACCACATCGACCCAGAGCCGGCCGCGCTCGGACAGCGCGCCATAGACCAGGTCCACCCGCACATGCGCATTGCGGAACAGGGTGTAGGAGGTGCCGAGCATGACGATCGCGGCGAAGAGGTACCACTGCACCTCCAGCCAGGCGTTCGAGCTGTAGGAGATGCCGTAGCGCATGAGCGCGTTGCTGGCGCTGACCGCGCAGGCCAGCAGCACCGCCCAGTCGGCCAGCTTGCCGACTGCGGCATTCAGCCTGTCGACGCCGCGGCTGAAAGCGAACAGGGGACCCATCGGGCGCGTAACCTCCCTCGGCAGCGTCTCAGCGGCGCTGCTGCTCCTGAGCGTGCATGAAGTAAACGAAATTGTCGAATGCGCTCTCGGCCACCCGGAACCACTGGTACTCACTGTCGCGGAAGGCCTTCCAGGGCTCGTACACCTTCCGGAAGGTAGCGTTGCGCGCCGCGGTTTCCTCATAGAGCTCGAAGGCGGCCCGGTAGCAGGCCTGCATGACCTCCCGCGGGAAGGCGCGGAGCTGCGTGCCGGAGGCGACGAGCCGGCGCAGCGCCTGCGGGTTCTGCACGTCGTATTTCGCCATGGTCTCCAGCGTGGCGTCGCGGCAGGCGCTCTCCAGCACGTCCTTGTACTGCTGGGGCAGTTCCTCCCACTTCGCCTTGCTGACGTAGAAGGACAGGTTCAGCCCGCCCTCCCACCAGCCGGGGTAGTAGTAGAAGGGCGCGACGCGCTGGAAGCCCAGCTTCTCGTCGTCATAGGGGCCGATCCATTCCGCCGCATCGATCGTGCCCTTCTCCAGCGCCGGGTAGATGTCGCCGCCGGCGATCTGCTGCGGCACGCCGCCCAGCTTCTGCATGATGTTACCGGCGATGCCGGCGATGCGCATCTTGAGGCCTGCAGGTCCTGGACCGTCCGGACCTCCTTGCGGAACCAGCCGCCCATCTGGGCGCCGGTGCTGCCGCAGGGGATGGAGACGATGTTGTAGGCCGCGAAGAAGTCCCGCAGCAGCTCCCGCCCGCCGCCGGCATAGAGCCAGGCATTGATCTGGCGGGTGTTCATGCCGAAGGGAATGGTGGCGTCGAAGGCGAAGGTCGGGTCCTTGCCGACGAAGTAGTAGCTGGCGGTATGGCCGCAATCGACGGTGCCGGCCTGCACCGCATCCGCGACGGCCAGGCCCGGCACCAGCTCGCCCGCCGGGAAGACCCGGATCTGGAACCTGCCATCTGTCAGCGCCGCGACGCGCTTGCCGACATGGTCGCCGGCGCCGAAGATGGTGTCGAGCGAGCGCGGGAAGGAGGAGGCGCAGCGCCACCGGATCTCGGGCAGCGCGCCCTGCGCGATCGCCGGGGCGGCAAGCGCGACGGTGCCGGCCAGCGCGCCGCCAGCCACAAATCCACGACGGTCCATTCCGGTTCGGGCTCCCGATCGCGGCGCCCCGGATGGGCGCCGGGCGCCCCTCTTGACCCCTGCCGCACGGATGTTAAGGGCGCGTTTCCCGGCCGGTGCGTGTCGCAGCCCCTTCGCACCCCGCCGGACAGGGGGCTACACTGCCGCCTGTGACAGCCTGCCCCCCGCCCCCGTGCTGACGGCGCTTGCCCTCTGTCTCGGGTTCCTGGTCCTGCTCGCCGCCGCCGCGGTGCCGCTGGGCCGCCATCCCAGGGCGGGGCTGCTCGTCCATGGCGGATGCCTGATCGCGGCGCTTGGGTTTGCCGGCATCGCCATCGCGGCGCTGCTGGCGGGCGCCGCGCCGGAGGGGCTGCTGCTGCCCTTTGGCCCCCCCTGGGCGGCGGCGCGCATCGGGCTCGACGGGCTCTCCGCCTGGTTCCTGCTGCTGCTCGGCCTCACCGGCGCCGCGGCCTCCCTCTTCGCGCTGGGCCATCCACCCGGGCCGCCGCGGACGCTGCCGCCCTTCCCGCTTTTCCTGGCCGGCATGGCGCTGACCCTCGCCGCCACCGATGCCTTCCTGCTGCTTGGGGGGTTCGAGCTGATGTCGCTCGCCTCCTGGGCGCTGGTGGCGGCGGACCATGAGAAGGCAGAGAACCGCGCGGCGGCCCGTCTCTACCTGATCTTCGCGGTGCTGGCGGCGGCCTGCCTGGTGCCCGCCTTCGGGCTGCTGGCCGGCCGGGCCGGCGCCATCACCTTCGAGGCGATGCGCGCCGCCCCGCCCGAGGGCTGGCGCGCAACGGCGGTGCTGGTCCTCGGCCTTGTTGGCGCCGGCACCAAAGCGGGCCTGGTGCCGCTGCATGCCTGGCTGCCGCTCGCCCATCCGGCGGCGCCGAGCCATGTCTCGGCGCTGATGTCGGGCGCCATGACCAAGATCGCGCTCTATGTCCTGGCGCGGCTGCTGCTCGATCTCTGCGGGGCGGCACAGCCTTCCTGGTGGGGCGTGCCGCTGCTGGTGGTGGGTGCCTTCTCCGCCCTGCTCGGCGCGTTGCGGGCCAATCTGGAGGAGGATGCGAAGACCCTCCTCGCCTGCTCCACCATCGAGAATGTCGGCTTCATCGTGCTCGGCCTCGGCCTGGCGCTGGCCTTCCGCGGCGCCGATCTCGGCCCGCTGGCGGCGCTCGCCGCCGGGGCGGCGCTGCTGCACGCGCTGAACCATGGCGTGTTCAAGACCCTGCTCTTCCTGGTGGCCGGCGCCGTCGCGCACAGCGCGGGCAGCCGGCGGCTGGACCGGCTGGGCGGGTTGATCCATGCCATGCCGGTGACAGCGGGCGCCGCGCTGGTGGGCGCCGCCGCCGCCGCCTCCCTGCCGCCGCTCTCCGGTTTCGCCTCGGAATGGCTGCTGCTGCAATCGCTGCTGGCGGGCTGGCGGGTCGGCGGCATCGGCGTCCAGGTGCTGGCCGCGGCGGCGGCGGCGCTCGCCGCCATGGCGGCGGCGCTGGCGGCGGCGGCCATGGTGCGCCTGTTCGGCCTCGTCTTCCTCGGCCGGCCGCGCAGCCCGCGCGGGGCGGGGGCGCGTGAGGTCTCGGCCGCGGAGCGCGCCGCGCTGCTGCTGCCGGCCGGGCTGACGGTGCTGTTCGGCCTGTTTCCGGCCACGCTCCTCTCCCTCGCCGCGCCCGCCCTGCAGGTGCTGACCGGCCCGGCGGCACAGGCGCCGGCGCGCGGCCTTTGGCTGGTGGGGGGCGAGGCACCCTCCGGCTACGCGCCCCTTTTCATCGCCCTGCTGCTGGTCCTGGCCCTGGCGCTCGGCTGGTTCCTGGTGCGCCGCCGCTCGCCGGCCACAACGCAGCGCGGCCCTGTCTGGAATTGCGGCTTCATCGACCCGCCGGCGCATCTGCCTTTCGGCGACCCGCTGACCCAGCCGACCGCCGGCGGCATCGCCCAGCCACTGCGCCGCATGCTGGGGCAGCCGCTGCTGCGCGCGCGGGAGAGCGTGGACATGCCGCGGCCCGGCGAGACGCGCCCCGCCCGGTATGCGGCGGGGTTCGAGGACCCCGCCGGCCCCCTGCTGCTGGCGCCCGCCGCCCGGCTGCGGGACCGCATAGCGGCGCAGGCGGAGAAGCTGCGGGACTTCACCATCCGCCGCTGCCTGTCGCTGAGCTTCGCCACCCTGGTCGGCCTGCTCGCGCTGCTCGCCTGGCTGGAGAGCCGCTGAGATGGAGGGTTTCGGCGCGCTGCTGACCCAGGTGCTGCATATCGCGCTGATGCTGGCGGCGGCGCCGCTGGTGATCGGCATCACGCGCTGGCTGAAGGCGCGGATGATGGGGCGGCGCGGCGCCTCCCCCCTGCAGCCGCTGCGGGACCTGGACAAGCTGCTGCGCAAGCGGCCGGTGCTGGCGGAGAATGCCTCCATCGTTTCCGAGGCTGCGCCCTATGCCGGCTTCGCCGCCTGCCTGCTGGCCATCGCCCTGGTGCCAAGCTTCGCGCGTGGCATGGCCTTCGCCCCGCTCTCCGACCTGATCCTGCTCGCCGGGCTGCTGGCGGTGGCGCGCATCGCCCTGGCCCTGGCCGGGATGGATGTCGGCACCGCCTTCGGCGGCCTCGGCGCGGCGCGGGAGATGAGCTTTTCCGCGTTTGCCGAGCCCGCATTGCTGCTTTGCATCCTCACCTTCGCCATCCTGGCCGGCACCACCAACCTCGATCTGATCGCCGCCACCTTCCGGGAGGGGGCGCTCGGCCTGCGCGTCTCCCTGGCCCTGGCAGGCATGGCCATGCTGGCCGTCGCGGTCGCGGAGAATGCTCGCATCCCGGTGGACAATCCGGCGACGCATCTGGAGCTGACCATGGTGCATGAGGCGATGCTGCTCGAGGCCTCGGGCCGGCACCTCGCGCTGTGGGAATACCAGTCGGCGCTGCGGCTCACCCTCTGGCTGGCGCTGATCGCGGCCATCTTCCTGCCCCATGGCGCGGCGCCGGCGGGCAGCGGGCCGGTGGCCTGGGTGCTGGGGCTGGTGGCCTGGGCCTTGAAGATGGGCGCTCTCTGCCTGGCGCTGGCGGTGTTCGAGAGCGCGATCGCCAAGATGCGGGTGTTCCGCGTGCCGGAATTCCTCGGCGCGGCCCTGCTGCTGGCGCTGCTGGCGGCGGCGCTGCTCTTCGTCTCGACGGGGCTGGCGTGACGGCGGCCCTCTGTCCGGCGCCGGCACGGAAAGCAGGCAGCCCGCGCAGCGGGCTGGGCGCGCTGCTGCGCGCCGCGCAGAGTCGCGCGCAAGCCAGGTCCGCATCCCGGCGCCTGAGGGCATAGACGATGACCTTCGGCCAGCTCCCCTATGATGTCGCGCATCTCCTCGGCGGCGGCATGCTCCTGCTCTCCTTCGTGCTGCTCTACCAGCGGCGCATCGGGGCGGTGATCAATGCGCTGGCCCTGCAAGGCGCCATCCTGGCGCTTGCCGCCGCCTGGCAGGGCTTCGTGCAGGGCGCGCCGCAGCTCTACCTGACGGCGCTGATCGCCTTCGGCGCCAAGGCGGTGCTGATCCCCTTCGCGCTGCGCGCCCTGCTCCGCCGCTTCGACCTGCACCGGAATGTGGAGACCGCGCTCGGCGTCGGGCCCAGCCTGATCGCGGGCGTGGCGCTGGTCGCGCTCGCCATCCTCGTCGTGCTGCCGATCACCGCCAGCAGCAAGGCCATCGCGCGGGAGGACCTGGCGCTGGCGCTGTCCGTCGTGCTGCTGGGGATGCTGATGATGATCACCCGGCGCAACGCCATCCTGCAGGTGGTCGGGCTGATGACGCTGGAGAACGGGCTGATCCTGGCCGCAGTCGGCGTCGCCGGCATGCCGCTGGTGGTGGAGCTCTCGACCGCCGCCCTGGTCATGATGCTGCTGGTGGTCGGCGGTGTCTTCGTCTTCCAGATCCGGGAGCGCTTCGACACGGTCGATACCGGCTTCCTCGAGATCCATCGCGGGGAGCGTTCCTGATGGCCCCGCATTGCCCGGACATGCAGGCTGCGCAGCAGGCGGAGCGCGCGAATGCGTGCCGCCGCCGGTGCGGCGAAGCCAGGCCGCCTGGAACGCGGCGCCGGCGTCCGAGGGCTTTCGCGCGCAAGCGCGAAGGCACGCCAGGATGATGCCGCTCTCCTGGGCCCTCGTCTTCCTGCCCTGGGCGGGCGCGCTGCTGCTGGTGGCGATGCCGCGGGAGAGGCCGGCGGCGCTCGCCAATATCGGCGTCTCCGCCCTCTCCTTCCTGCTCTCGCTCTTCCTGCTCGGCCATGCCGGCGGCACGCAGGGCTGGACGCATATCGACGCGCTGAACACGCCGCTGGTCGTCCTCTCCTTCCTGATCGGGCTGACCACCGCGGTCTTCTCGCTCGGCGCCATCGCGGCGGAGGGGTTCGATGCCCTCCGGCTGCGCGCCTACCATGTCGCCTTCCAGGTCTTCATGGGCGCACAGGCGCTCGCGCTGCTCGCCGACAACATGGGTGTGATGTGGGTGGCGATCGAGATCGCGACGCTGGCCAGCGTGCTGATCGTCGCGGTGCACGGCACCCCGCCGGCGATCGAGGCGGCCTGGAAGCTGTTCATCCTCTGCGGCGTCGGCATCGCGCTCGCGCTCTTCGGCACCATCATCCTCTACCTGGCGGCGCAGCCCTTCGTGGGCCATGGCGATACCGGCCTCTCCTGGGCGGTACTGCGGGGAATCGCGGCGCGCTGCGACCCGGGGGTGCTGAACCTCGCCTTCGTCTTCCTGCTGGTCGGCTACGGCACCAAGGCCGGGCTGGTGCCGCTGCACAGCTGGCTGCCGGATGCCGAGGCGGAGGGACCGATCGCCATCTCCGCCGTGCTCTCCGGCCTGCTGCTGAACGCCGCGCTGCATGCGGTGGTGCGCGCCAGGGCCATCATCGGCGCGCATCCCGGCACGGTGCCGCCCGGGCCCTTCCTCATCGCCTTCGGCCTCGCCTCCCTGCTGCTGGCGGCCTTCGCCCTCTGGCGGCGGCGCGACGCGCGACGCTTCTTCGCCTGGAGCAGCATCGAGCATATGGGCCTCGCCACCCTCGCCTTCGGCATGGGCGGGCCGGTGGCGAATCTGGCGGGGCTGCTGCACATGCTCGGCCATTCCCTGACCAAGTCGGCGGTCTTCTTCGGCGTCGGGCATGCGGCGCAGCTCAAGGGTTCGCAGAAGACCGCGGACATCGCCGGCCTCTGCGCCTCCCGCCCCGCCCTCGGCTGGGGCCTCGCGCTCGCCATCGTTGCCGTCGCCGGCCTGCCGCCCTTCGCGCTATTTGCCAGCGAGTTCCTGCTGCTGACCGAGGCGGCGGCGCACCACTGGTGGCTGATCGCGCCGCTCGGCCTTGGCCTGCTGACCACGGCGGCGGCCAAGATCCACACGCTGCAGGCGCTCTGCCTCGGCGACCCGACGCCGGATGCCGGGGACGCGCCGCCGCGCTGGACGGACCGCACCACCCTCGGCCCGCTCTGGGTGCATCTGGGGCTCGCCCTGATGCTGGGGGCGGCGCTGCCGGCCTCCCTCTCCGCCCTGCTTGCCGCCGCGGCGAGGATCCCGGGATGAGCCTGCAGGAGATTTTCCGCAACGGCTCCCCGCAGGAATGCCGGCCCTGGCCGCGGGTGCTGCTGACCCGGCCGCAATGGGGCGCCCTGGCGGAGGCGCTGGCCGCCGACCCCGCGCCGGAGCTCATGGCGCTCTGGGCCGAGCCTTCCATGATCCACGCCGCCTTCCGCTTCGCGGCGGAGGAGAGGCTGATGCTCGCCTCCTGCCCCGCGCCGGACGGCCGCTACCCCGCCCTCTCCCCGGCCCGCCCGGGCGCGGTGCGGTTCGAGCGGATGATCCGCGACCTCTGGGGCCATGTGGCGGAGGGGGCGGTCGATCTCCGCCCCTGGCTGGATCATGGCCGCTGGCCGAATACCGCGCCGCTCTCTTCCAGGCCCGTTGCCCGCGCCGGCCCGCCGCCGCAGCCGGAATTCCTGCCCGTGGAGGGCGAGGGCGTGCACCAGATCCCGGTCGGCCCCGTGCATGCCGGCATCATCGAGCCGGGGCATTTCCGCTTCCATGTCCAGGGCGAGACGGTGGTCCGGCTGGAGGAGCGCCTGGGCTACCTCCACAAGGGCCATATCGGCCTGATGCTGGGCAAGCCGGCGGCGGCCGCGGCGCGCCTCGCCGCCCGCCTCTCGGGCGACAGCACCGTCGCGCATTCCTGGGCCTTCGCCCGGGCGGTGGAGCAGGCGCTGGAGGTCACGCCCTCCCCCCGCGCCATCGCCCTGCGGGCGGTAATGGTGGAGCTGGAGCGCATCCACAACCACCTGAACGATTGGGGCTTCGTCTGCAACGACGCCGCCTTCGCCTTTCCCCATGCCCGCTGCGGCGCGCTGCGGGAGGGCGTGCTGCGCGCCGCCTTCCCCGCCTTCGGCCACCGGCTGATGATGGACCGCGTGGTGCCGGGCGGCGTCGCAGCGGACCTGACGCCCGGCGGGGCGGAGGCGATCCTCGCCGCGCTGGCCGCGCTGGAGGCGGAGATTCCCTCCCTGGTCTCGATCTATGAGAACCACGCCAGCCTGCAGGACCGCGTGGTGGGCACCGGCGTGGTCGCTCCGGCGCTGGTCGCGCGCTTCGCCGCCGGGGGGCATGTCGGCCGCGCCGCCGGCCGCGGCTTCGATGCCCGCGTGGCGCTTGCCGATGCGCCCTATGACCGGCTGAGGCCGGAAGTGCCGGTGCAGGAGCAGGGCGATGTCGATGCCCGGGTGCGCATCCGCATCGCCGAGATCGGTGAGTCCATCCGCCTGCTGCGCGCCCTGCTGGAGACGCTGCCGGAGGGCGAGCTGCTGCTGCCGCTGCCGCAGCGTGGCGGCGAGGGTGTGGGCATTGTGGAGGGCTTCCGCGGCGATTGCCTGCACTGGGTGGCGCTGGAGGAAGGCGGCCTGGTGCGCGCGGCCTTCCCGCGCGATCCCTCCTGGCTGCAATGGCCGCTGCTGGAAGCCGCGATCGAGGGCAACATCGTCGCGGACTTCCCCTTGTGCAACAAGAGCTTCAACTGCTCCTACAGCGGGGTGGATCTGTGATCCGGCCGATCGAGAGGCCCCTTCTGCGGCTTGCGCAGCAAGCCGGGCGCCCGGATGAGGCGGCGCCGGCGCCTGACGGCGCCTGCCTGTGGCAGCACGCAGGCGCAGGGCCATAGCATGCAGTCGCTGAAGCGCATGCTCTGGCCGCAGCTCGCGCGCGGTCTCTTCGGCAGGCCGCTGACCGACCCGGCGCCCATGGTGTCCGAGGAGGTGGTGCAGGCGCTCGCCACGCGGCTGGAGGAGAGCGCCCAGGCGCGGCTCGGCCGCAGCCTCTCGATCCGCCAGGTGGATGCAGGAAGCTGCAATGCCTGCGAGCTGGAGATCAACGCGCTCAACAACGTGGTCTATGACCTGGAGCGCTTCGGGCTGCGCTTCGTCGCCTCCCCCCGCCATGCCGATGTGCTGCTGGTGACCGGCCCGCTGACGCGCAACATGAAGGAGGCGCTGCTGCGCACCCGCGACTGCACGCCCGATCCGTGCTTCGTCGTCGCGGTCGGCGACTGCGCGGTGGATGGCGGTGCCTTCAAGGAGAGCCCTGCGGTGGAGGGCGGCATCGGCGCGGCGCTGCCGGTGGACCTGGTGATCCCGGGCTGCCCGCCGTCACCGGCGCAGTTGCTGGAAGGGCTGCTGGCGCTGCTGGAAGCGCAAGCGGTGCCGCGTGACCGGGGCTGAGGCGCCCCGCAGCAACCATGGAGGGCCGGACAAGAAAGCGGGCCGGCTGGACATGGCCAGCCGGCCCGTTGGCGGCCGAAAAGGCTGCCAGTCTGGCGAAGGCTTGCCGGGAAATAGCCCTCGCCGAACGCCGTCCGTCCGAACCCGCAAGGGCATCAGGACGACAAACGAAGCATCGCCGAGTGCGGCTCAACAGAAGATGTGAGCGGGCTTACAATCCGGCAATCCGGTACGGCTGCGTCCATTGTCGCCGGCCTGTGCAATGGCTAGAGCAGATCGCGGCAAGCCGTGAACGACCGGACGCGTGAATCGGCTCGAAAAGCAAAGAGCACCAGCGGATGGCGTTCAATCCTGGATGCAATCCGCTGATGCGTCGGCACGCAGGACAGGAGGAAATGCGACATGGACGGCAGCACGCCGCCGCTGACGGTCAGGCGCCTGGCTGGCGCGATCGGCGCCGAGATCGGCGGCATCACCCTCTCACCCGATCTGCCGGCGGCGGTGATCGTGCAGCTCCGCACGATCTGGCTGGAACACGGCGTCGTCTTCTTCCGTGACCAGCAGCATCTGGAGGCGCCGGCGCTGGCCGCCTTCGCCCGCCGCTTCGGGGAGGTGGTGGAATATCCCTTCGTGAAGGGCCTGCCGGAGGCGCCGGAGGTGATCCCGGTGGTGAAGCTGGAGCATGAGACCGTGAATTTCGGCGGCCTCTGGCACAGCGACACCGCCTATCTGGACCGCCCGCCCATGGCGACCATGCTGATCGCGCGGGAGGTGCCGCCCTTCGGCGGCGACACGCTTTTTGCGAGCGGCACTGCAGCCTATGAGACGCTGTCGCCAGGAATGAGGCGGATGCTGGACCCGCTGCGGGCGGTGAACAGCAGCGCCAAGGCCGATGTGACCAAGACGCGCGAGGACCGGCTGAAGGACAATGCGCGCGACGACGCGAAGAAGGTCTATGAGGTCGAGCATCCGGTGGTGCGGACGCATCCGGAGACGGGCCGCAAGGCGCTCTATGTCAATGGCGGCCACACGCTGCGCTTCGCCGGGATGACGGTGGCGGAGAGCACGCCGCTGCTGGAATACCTGTACCAGCACCAGGTGCGGCCGGAATTCACCTGCCGCTTCAGCTGGACACCGGGTGCGCTCGCCTTCTGGGATAATCGCTGCGTGCTGCACAACCCGGTGAACGACTACCACGGCCACCGCCGGGTGATGCACCGGGTGACGCTGGCGGGGGATGTGCCACGCTGAGCCGCCGCCGCTGCCTCGGCACCGCCTGGCCGGGCACTGCCCGGCAGATCCGCGGATGAGTGAGCGCTAGCGCGCCACCTACCCTGGCCGGATCGGGGCCGGAGCGCCGCGCAGGCGCCCGGCCTGGGTTCAGCGCTCCGCCAGCGCCGCCTCCACCGCCGCCGCCGTGGTGAACAGCGCGGCATCCGCCATGGTCTCGCCGGTCAGCATCAGCCCGACCGGCGCCTCGCCCGCACGGTGGATCGGCAGGCTGATACTGCAGCGGTCGAGGAAATTGCCGACCGCGGTGTTGCGCAGCAGCAGCAGGTTGATGCGGTTGTACTCGGCCTCCGGCTCCACCTCGGCCAGCGTCGGCGGGATGATGGGGCAGGTCGGCGTCACCACCGCGTCGAAGGGCGCGGTGCGCCGCGCGATGGCGGCGACCAGCCGGGCACGGTGGTTCACCAGGTCGAGGTAGTCGGCGGCCGACATGCGCTCCCCGCGCCGGATGCGGGCCAGGATGCGCGGGTCGTACTGCCCGCCCTTCCCGGCGATCAGCCCGCGATGCCAGGCCCAGGCCTCGCTGGCCGCGAAGCCGCCGGTGGCGTTCACCACCGGCAGCTCGGCCTGTTCCGGGATGTCGAAGAGCTCGATCCGCGCACCGGCCGCCGAAAGCCGCGCCAGGGCCCGCTGGAAGGCATTGGCGACGGTCGTGTCCATGTCCTCGGTCAGGAAGGTGCCGCGCGGCAGGCCGAGGCGAAGGCCGGCGACGCCCCGCTGCGGCAGGGGCTGCGGGTCCTCCTCCCCGCTGATCACCGCATCCAGCAGGGCGCAGCAGGCGGTGCTGCGCGCCAGCGGCCCGACCGAGTCGAGGGAGGGGGCGAGCGGCAGCACGCCGGTGATGGGCACGCGCCGCGCCGTCGGCTTGTAGCCGACCACGCCGCACAGCGCCGCCGGCACGCGGCAGGATCCGCCGGTATCGGTGCCGAGGCCGCCGAAGCCCATATGGTCGGCCGCCGCGACCGCGGCGCCGGAGGAGGAACCGCCCGGCAGCCGCCCCGTTGTCCGGTCCCAGGGGCTCCGTGGCGTGCCGTAATGCGGGTTCACGCCGAGGCCGCTGAAGGCGAACTCGGTCATGTTGGTCCGGCCGATGACGACGAAGCCCATGCGCTTCAGCCGCGCCACCACCGGCGCGTCGGCCCTGGCCGGCGGGGCGTCCTTCAGCACGGCGGAGCCGGCCGGCGTCGGGTGGCCGTGCTCGTCGAACAGATCCTTCACGGTAATGGGGATGCCGGCCCAGGGGCTGGGCGCGCGGCCGGCATGGCGCAGCGCGTCCATGGCGCGGGCCGTCGCGCGCGCGGCCTCGGCATGCACGGCGGTGAAGGCGCGCGCGCCCTCGCCCGCGGGGTCGGCGATGCGGTCCAGCGCGGCGTCGACCAGGCTGGCGGCGGAGATGCGGCCGGCGGCGAGAGCGGCGGCGGCGTCGGCGATGTGCTGCATGCGCGAATGCTGGCCGGGACGCGAGACCGCGGCAAGGGGTGGCGCCCGGCTGCCGCCGCGCATGGGGCAGCCGGGACAGATGCCTGCTCGCCTGACCCCGGTCCCGGCAGCCTCGTGACTAGCCGGCCCTTCCACGGGGGCCCGGGCGGGCATGGCCTGACTGGGGCGGCCGCACGGGCCGGCGATGCGTCAGGCGACCCGAGCCCTTGCTCCCAGGTTTACTTGCCGGCCTCGTCGTCGTTGGCGGGCGGGAATTGGCGGATGCGCTCGACCGCGGCCGGGTACATCAGCGCGCCAAACATCCAGCCTTCCAGCAGCATGATGCCCTCTTCCTCTTCCGTCTCGGGCGGCGTGCCCGGCCCTTCGTCGCTCATCGCGCCTGTTCCCCCGCCATCATTCTACCCTGCCAATGCAGGGTGACAGGGCTTGTTCCACCGCTAGCGAGGTGTTCATCAATCCTGCCATCTGCTATAGCAGGCGCTATGAGTGTTGCCGCACCGCATCCGGTCGCCAGACTTGCCGAGGACGACATGCTGTCGCTTGCCGAGCGGGCCTACCGCCGCCTGCGCGATGCGATCGTCCAGGGCGTCCTGCCCGCCGGCAGCCGCCTCTCGGAACGCGGCCTGGCTGCCTCCCTCGGCATTTCCGCCCAGCCGGTGCGGGAGGCGCTGCGGCGGCTGGAGCAGGACGGCATGGTCATCACCCTGCCGCGGCGCGGCACGGTGGTGGCGGAATTCGGCCCGGAGCGGCAGGCCGAAATGGGCCGCATCCGCGCCGCGCTGGAAGGCGCCGCCGCCGCCGTCGCGGCGCAGCGCGTGGATGCGGCGGCGCTGTCGGCGCTGGCCGCGCAGCTGGCAGCAATGCGGGAGGCCACGGCGGCCGGCCAGGCCGAGCTGGTCTCGGAGGCCAATGAGCGCTTCCACACCCTGATCCAGGAGGCAACAGGCAATGCCTTCCTGATCCGCTCCCTCGCCGCGCTGCGCGCCTATGACCATTTCGGGCGAGTCCGCGCCCTGAACAGCACGTCGCAGGAACTGCCGCGCGCGCTCGAGGAGCATGCCGGCATCCTCGCAGCCCTCGAGGCGCGCGACCCCGACCTGGCCGAGACCCGGATGCGCGCGCATGTGCTGCGCTCGCTGGAGGTCGGCGGCCTGCTCCCCCCTGCCCCGGAAAGGACGCCCACGCCATGACCCTGCCCCTCGACCGCCTGCGCGCGGCGCTGACCGGCATCTCCGGCATCCTGGTGACGCCCATGGATGCCGAGGACCGGATCGTCCCGCAGCGCCTCTCGCCCATCATCGCCCGCGCCGCCGAGGCGGGGGTGGATGCGCTGACGATCAACGGCAATACCGGGGAGTTCTACGGCCTCTCCTTCGCCGAGGCGGAGCGCATGCAGGCCGAGGTGCCGGCGCTCATCGCCGGGCGCACCGCGGTGGTGGCCGGCATCGGCCGCAGCCTGGTCGAGGCCTGCGCCCTGGCCCGCCGCGCCCGGGCGGATGGCGCGGATGCCATCATGGTGCACCAGCCGCCCGATCCCTTCGTCGCGCCGCGCGGCGTGGTCGCCTATGTCTCGAAGGTCGCCGAGGCGGCGGGACTGCCCGTGGTGCTCTATCTCCGCAACGACGGCATCGGCCTGCCGGCGATCGAGGCGCTCACGAAGATCCCGGGCGTGGTCGGCGTGAAATGGGCGACGCCGAATGTCATGGTGCTGGCCCAGGCGATCCGCCGCGCGGGGCCGGGCGTCTCCTTCATCTGCGGCCTCGCCGAGCCCTGGGCGCCGCCCATGACCGCGCTCGGCGCGCAGGGCTTCACCTCCGGCCTCATCAATGTCGTGCCGGAGAAGTCGGTGGCCATCCTGCGGGCGCTGCGGGCCGGCGACTTCGCCGCGGCTAATGCCGGGATCGCGGCGATCCATGCCTTCGAGGCGCTGCGGGCGGAAGAGCAGAACGGCGCGAACGTGGCCGTGGTGAAGGCGGCACTCACCCTCTCCGGCATCGATGTCGGGGCGGCGCGCCCGCCGGCCGCCTGGCCGCTGCCGCCCGGCTCCGCCGCCGCGCTGCGCGAGCTGCTGGCGGGCTGGGGGATGCTGGCGCGGTAGCGCAGGTCGCGGCAGGGTAGACCCGCCCCGGGGCGGGTCTGCCCTGCCGATAGGATGAGGCCCGCTGCGGCGCCTATTCCGCCGCCTGCCGCACCGCAGCGGGCAAGGCGCCGGGTACGGCCTCACCGGTCCAGAGGCTCTCCAGCAGCGCCTCCGCCGGGCCGGCGCCGATGACGGGCGCGCAGAGCTCGCGGAACTTCTCCGACAGCTCGGCATCCGAGAGCGGCGCGTCCGGGTCGCCCTTGCGCGTCGGCTGGTAGCGATGGAGCTCCCGCCCATCCGCCAACGCCACCCGGACCTTGGCGGCGCGCTTCGCCGGATAGGCATCCGCCAGCTCCGGGTCGAGTTCCACCGTCACCTTCGGCATGATGGCGCGGATGGCGGGATTCGTGAGGTTCTCCGGCGCGAAGGCCGCGATGCGGACGCCGCCGAGGACCAGCAGCGCGCCCATGGTGAACTGGACGGAGAAGCGCGCCTCCTGCTCCGTCGTGATACTGGGGCGGTCGCAGATGCTCTTGGTCGGGCCGTAGCCGCCGACATGGATCCTCGCCACCTGCTCCGCGGTGAAGCCGTGCTCCCGCTGCAGGTCGCGCACGGCATCGAGCGCGGCGAAGATATGGCCGCAGCAGCCGTGGTTCTTGAAGGTCATCTCGGTGATGCAGACGCGCGTGCCGAGATCGGCCAGCGCCTTGTCCCACTTGCCGGTATCCTCGCTGGTGGCCGCCGCGAAGCCCTTCGGCCCGTGCAGCGCATCCAGCGCGCCGGTGACGCCCGCCGCGGCGCCGATCGCCGCCAGCGCGCCGGCATCCGCGGCATGGCCGGGATGCAGGGGCTTCGACATGGAATCCGACAGGAAGGCCTGCTGCAACCCGCCAGCGAAGGTCGCGGCAGTGGCGATGGCGTGCCCGATCCGCTCCGCATCGCAACCCAGGGCGACGGCGGTCGCCACCGCCGCGCCGAAGGTGCCGACCGTGCCGGTGGTATGCCAGTTCCTGTAATGGCTCGGCTGCACCGCCATGCCGATGCGGCAGGAGACCTCGTAGCCCGCCGTGATGGCCCGCAGCAGGTCCTCCATGGTCCCGCCCTGCTGCTGCACGGCGGCCAGCGCCGGGGCGATGGTCGGGCAGCCCGGGTGGTAGCCAGCATCGCGGAAGATGTCATCGAACTCGACCGTGTGGCTCGCCGTCGCGTTCAGCAGCGCGGCATGCCGCAGTGGGCCCGGCTGGCCGTCCACATAGCAGATGGACCGGCCCGGCCCCCGCTCGGCAGCCATGGCCGCGGCCAGCAGGGTCGCGGGCGGCTTGGAGAGGCCGGGCAGCAGCGCCGCGAACCAGTCGATCAGCGCCCGCCGGGCATGGTGGGCGACCTCGGCCGGCAGCGGGCGCGAGCGCCAGGACGCGGCATGCTCGGCAAGCGTGGGAAGCGGGTTGTCCACCATGCGGGCTCTCCCTTGTTGCTGCCCATCCGGTTCACGCCTCGGGCCATCCGGCCCTGCGTGACCGGATGGGGCTACGCGTTGCCGCGCAGCACCTCCTTGTTGATCACCACATCCTCGTCCAGCCGGTTCCCGAAGCAGGCCAGGATGCTGTCGGCGCAGGAGAGGCCCATGCGCCGGAAGGACTGCTCGGTGGCGGCCGCGGAATGCGGCGTCAGGACCACATTGGGCAGCTTGAGCAGCGGGTTGTCGGCCGTCACCGGCTCCTCCCAGAACACGTCGAGGCCCGCCGCGGCCAGGTGCCCGCTGGTCAGCGCGCCGGCCAGCGCCTTCTCCTCCACCAGCGTGCCGCGGGCGGTGTTGATCAGCACCGCGCCGCGCTTCATGCCGGCGATGAACTCCCCGTTGATCATGCCGCGCGTCTCGGCGCTGCTCGGCAGGTGGATGGTGACGATGTCCGCCTCGGTCAGCGCCGCCTGCAGATCCTTTACGGGCGTGAAGCCGGCGCCCTTGATGGTGTTCTGCGGCACATAGGGGTCGCGCACCAGGACGTTCATCCCGAAGGCGGCGCAGAGCCGCGCGACGCGCCCGCCGATGCGGCCGAAGCCCATCACCAGCACGGTGCTGCCCGCCAGGTCGAAAGTATGCGGCACCGGCGGGGTGATCCAGGTCAGGGCGCGCAGCTTGGCGTCGTACTGCGCCGTGCCGCGGGCGATGTTCAGCATCAGCATCATCGCATGCTCGGCGACGGAAGCGGCGTTCGCATCCGGCGTCACGGTCAGCGGGATGCCGCGCTCGGTCAGCGCCGGCACGTCCACCGCGTCGTAGCCGACGCCATGGCGGGCGACGATGCGCAGGTTCGGCGCATGCTTCAGGAAATCACGGTCGATCCGCGTCGCGCGGACGATCACCGCCTCGGCCTTCGGCATGGCGGCGGCGATGGTCTCGGCATTCACCGGGTCCAGCACCTCGACCGTCACGCCGGGCGCGCTCCGCAGCTTCTCCAGCGCCTCTTCATGGACGGAGCGGAGGCAGACGACATGGGGCATTCGGTTGGTTCCTTGCTAGTCGGCCGTGGCGCCGGAGATGCGGACGATCTCCGCCCAGCGCGGGATCTCGGCGCGGAGGTAGTCGGCGAATTCCTCGGGGCTGCTCGGCATCGGCTCGCTGCCCTGCTCCAGCAGGCGCCGGCGCAATTCCTCGCCGCGCAGCGCCGCCTGGATCTCGGCCGAGAGCCGGGCGATGGCGGCGGGCGGCGTGCCGGCCGGGGCGAGAATGCCGTTCCAGAGCGGGATCTCGAAGCCCGGCAGCGTCTCCCCGACCGTCGGCACCTCCGGCAGCAGGGGGGAGCGCTTCGCGGTGGTGACGGCCAGCGGCCGCAACTGCCCCGCCCGCACCGCGCCGATCACCTCGACCAGCGGGGAGGCGAGCATCTGGATCTTGCCGGCGATCAGGTCGGTCGCCGCCGGCGCGCCGCCCCGGTAGGGCACATGCACCATCTCCACCCCCGCCCGCGCGGCGAACAGCGCGGCGGCCAGGTGGAGGGAGGTGCCCGAGCCGGCGCTGCCGTAGAAGACCTTGCCGGGGTTGCGCTTCGCATGCTCGATCAGCCCGGCGATGTCGCGCGACGGCAGGTCCGGGTGCACCACGATCAGGTTCGGGATGACCGCGACCTGGGAGATGGGCGCGAAGTCGCGCAGCGTGTCGAAGGGCAGGCTGCGGTAGAGCGCGCGGTTGGCGGCGAGCACGCCGCTGACGCCCATCAGCAGCGTGTGGCCGTCCGGCGCGGCCCGCGCCACCGTCTCGGCCCCGATATTGCCGCCGGCGCCCGGCCGGTTCTCCACCACCACCGGCTGGCCGAGCCGGTCGCCCAGCGCCTGCGCCACCAGCCGCGCCGTGACATCGGTGCTGCCGCCGGCGGCGAAGGGGACGACAAGGCGGAGCGGCCGTTCCGGCGCCCAGCCCTGGGCGCGGGCGGCGCGCGCCAGGAGGAGCCCTGCGATGGAGCCGAGCACGAGGCGACGCCGCATCCTTTCCCTCCCTTCCCCCCCCTGTCTGGCGCGGGGGGTTCACCGGCCAGGCGGGCGGCCTATTGCAGGTGGGCCGCCGGTCCCAGGATGGCCTCGCGCAAGCGGGCCTGCAGGATGGAGGCCTCGCGCGGCGGCAGCACCAGCGGCAGGGTTGCGGCGTCGATCTTCACCTGCGCGAAAAGCGGGCCCTGGCCGGCGCGGATGGCCTCGCGCAGCGCCAGCACCTCCGCCTCGGTCTCCACCCGGCGGCTGTCGGCGATGCCGGCGGCCCGGGCCATGCCGGCCAGGTCCACGCCGTGGCGCGTCGCCGTCTCCTGCATGCCGGTCTCGCCGTAATGCTCGTTGTCCAGCACGACGACGGAGAGGTTGCGCGGCTGCTTGGTGGCGATGGTGGCCAGGCTGCCGATGCCCATCAGCATCTCGCCATCACCGGTGATGACCAGCACCGGGCGCGAAGGCTGCGCCAGCGCCAGGCCGAGGCCCATGACGGCCGCGCCGCCCATGCCGCCCCAGAGCGGCAGGTTGCGCGGATCATCCCCCGCCGCGGTGATGTCCCAGGCCGGGGCGCCGAGGCCGCCGATGACCAGCATCTCGCCCCGGTCCTCGAGCAGCGCCCGCACCACGGACCGCCGCTCCAGCCGCCCGCTGGCGGCGCGTTCGATCTTCGCCATGGCGCTCACTTCCCGCCCCCTCACTTTCCAAATGTCTTGGCGCCGAGCACGCGCTGGCCGATCAGCGTCGCGGTCGGGCGGTAGGTGTTGAAGGCGAGGCGCAGGGTGGCGTTGACCGTGGGGGCCACGTCCTCCGGCGTGTCGGCGCGCTTGACCAGCGTGCCCATCGCCTCCAGCACGCTCTGGGTGGCGTTGCCCATCGGCACCTGGAAGGGGTTGAACTCGCCATAGTCGCCCCGCATGGTCACGAGCATCGGGCAGGGCGTGCGATGCGCGATCGGCACCGAGAGCATGTTGATGCAGTTGCCGACGCCCGAGGACTGCATCAGCAGCACGCCCTTCTCGCCGCCCAGCCAGGCGCCGAAGAGCATGGCGATGCCCTCTTCCTCGGTGGTGCAGGTCACCACCTTCATGTCGTTGTCGGCCAGGCACCGCTTGATCAGGCGGGAATGGCCGGCATCCGGCACCAGGGCGACCTGGCGGATGCCGTGCTCCTTCAACAGGGCATAGATCTGGTCCGGCCAGTCCGTGGCCGCGTCTGTCGCGCTCTGCATGCGTTTCCCCTCGGGATTGGGCGCACCATCCCGCGCCGCGCGCCGGCTGGCAAGACCGGCCCGGGGCTTGCTAGACGGTGCGGGACAAGGAGGTGACCATGGCCTTCGCGCAGGCGTTGGGCGGCACGCGCTACGTCTTCCCGGACCTCCGGACCCTGCTGGCGCGGGCGACGCCCTTGCGCTCGGGCGATGTACTGGCCGGCGTCGCGGCGGAGACGGCGCAGGAACGGGTGGCGGCGCAGCGGGCGCTGGCCGAGCTGCCGCTGCGGCATTTCCTGGCGGAGGCGGTGATCCCCTATGAGGCGGACGAGGTCACCCGTCTCATCATGGACCGGCATGATGCCGCAGCCTTCGCCCCGGTGACGCACCTGACCGTCGGCGGCTTCCGCGACTGGCTGCTGGGGGAAGCGGCGACGCCCGAGGCGCTGGCGGCGCTGCGCCCCGGCCTGACACCGGAGATGGCGGCAGCGGTGAGCAAGATCTGCCGGCTGCAGGATCTGGTGGCGATCGCCGCCAGATGCCGCGTGACCACCCGCTTCCGCAACACCATCGGCCTGCCCGGGCGGCTCTCCATCCGCCTCCAGCCGAACGATCCGGTGGATGATCCGCGCGGCGTCGCCGCCGCGATCCTGGACGGGCTGCTGCTGGGCGCGGGGGATGCCGTGATCGGCGTGAACCCGGCCACCGACAACATCGACAACACCATCCGCCTGCTGGAGCTGCTGGACGCCGTCCGGGACCGCTACGCGATCCCGACCCAGTCCTGCGTGCTGGCGCATGTCACCACCACCCTGCTGGCGATCGAGCGCGGCGCCCCGGTGGACCTGGTGTTCCAGTCGATCGGCGGGACGGAGGGGGTGAACCGCAGCTTCGGCGTCAGCTTTTCCCTGTTGCGGGAGGCGCGAGAGGGCGCCCTCTCCCTAGGCCGCGGGAGCATCGGCGACAACGTCATGTATTTCGAGACCGGCCAGGGCAGCGCCCTCTCGGCCGAGGCGCATCACGGCTGCGACCAGCAGACCATCGAGGCGCGCGCCTATGCCGTGGCGCGGGAATTCTCGCCCCTGCTGGTGAACTCGGTCGTCGGCTTCATCGGCCCGGAATACCTGTTCGACGGCAAGCAGATCACCCGGGCAGGGCTCGAGGATCATTTCTGCGGCAAGCTGCTCGGCCTGCCGATGGGGGTGGATGTCTGCTACACCAACCATGCCGAGGCCGACCAGGACGACATGGACGCGCTGCTGACCCTGCTGGGCGTCGCCGGCGTTACCTACATCATGGGCGTGCCGGGGGCTGATGACGTGATGCTGGCCTACCAGTCCACCTCCTTCCATGATGGCCTCTACCTGCGTGCCGCGCTGGGAAAGCGGCCGGCGCCGGAATTCGAGGCCTGGATGGAGCGGATGGGCATCGAGGCGGCAAGCGGCGCGGGCGAGTTGCCAGGGCGGATGGCGCCGGCGCTGGTGGGCCTCTCGTGACCGCGCCTTCCGCGCCACCGGGCGGAGACAGGGCCGGGCCGCCCGCCCCTGGCGCCGCCACGCCGGCGCGCTGGACCGAGCTGCGGCGCTTCACCGCCGCCCGCGTCGCGCTCGGCCGCGTCGGGAACGGGTTGCCGACCGCGGCGCATCTCGACTTCCAGGAAGCGCATGCGCGGGCGCGGGACGCCGTGCATTCCGGCCTGGACCATGCGGCGCTGGAGGCGGCGCTGGCGCCGCTCGGCCTGCCGGCGGTGCGCGTGGCCAGCCAGGCGCCGGACCGCCGGGCCTATCTGCTGCGCCCCGATCTCGGCCGGCGGCTGCAGGAGGCGGATCGCGCCCGCCTGCCCGCCGCGCCGGGCGCCTTCCTCTTCGTCGTCGCGGACGGGCTCTGCGCCACCGGCGTGCAGGCACAGGGACCGGCGGTGATCGCGGCCGCCCTGCCGCTGCTGCGCGGCCTCGGCGTGGAGGTCGCGCCCATCATCATCGCCGACCAGGCGCGGGTCGCGCTGGGCGACGATATCGGCGGTGCCATGGGCGCGGCCATCGTCGCCATGCTGATCGGGGAGCGGCCGGGGCTGACCGCGCTCGACAGCCTCGGCCTCTATCTCACCTATGCGCCGCGGCGCGGGCGCACGGATGCCGAGCGCAACTGCATCTCCAATATCCGCCCGGGCGGGCTTTCCCCCGGGCAGGCGGCGGAGAAGCTGGCCTGGCTGACCAGTGCCGCGATGCAGCTCGGCGAGACCGGCGTGGCGCTGAAGGATGAGCAGCCCACCACCATTCTGCTGCCGCCGGCATGATCCAGGTCACCAGCCGGATCAGCCTGGACGAGAGCGAGCTGCGGGAGGAATTCCTGCGCGCCTCGGGTGCCGGCGGGCAGAACATCCAGAAGGTGGAGACCGCCGTGCAGCTCCGCTTCGACGTGGCACAGAGCCCGAATCTGCCCGAGCCGGTGCGGGAGCGGCTGCTGCGCCTCGGCGGCCGGCGGGTGACGAAGGAAGGCGTGCTGGTCATCACCGCCCAGCGCCACCGGACGCAGGAGCGGAACCGGGAGGATGCGCGGGAGCGGCTTCTGGCCCTGATCCGGGAGGCCGCGATCCCGCCCCCGCCGCCACGGCGGCCAACCAGGCCGACGCTCGGCTCCAAGGTCCGGCGGCTGGAAGGCAAGGCGAAGCGGGGCGATGTGAAGCGCATGCGCGGCAAGCCCGTGGCCGACTGACGCGGGCCTCGTTCGCGCCCGGACGCCGTATGCCCAGGCGGCGCGCTTGCCGACTTGGTCACTTGGGCGCAGGCGCCATCGGCAGCGCACCCGATGGGACCACCGGGGGTCAGCGCCTGCCCCCGCTGAGCGCGGAGCGCACCCGTTCGACCCGCTTCGGGTCCCTGGCCCCGACCGCCAGGACCGCCCTGGCCCCGTCGAGGGTCGCCGCCAGCGCGGCGGCGAAGTCGGGGCCGCCCATCTCACGCCGCGCAAGGCGATCCAGGACCGCGGCGACGCGCTCCCCGGCTTCCGTCCGCTCGACCGAGAAGAGGCGCAGCGTCCAGCCCTCGGCCTTCGGGACAGCCGCCAGCGCGGCGCGCTTCAGCGCTGCAGGGACGTCCGCGCCGATGGGCAGGCGGAAGGTTCGCCCGGCATCGCGGACGCTCTCCCGATAGGCACGGACACGGATGCAGCAGGAAGGATCGGCTTCGGTCATCCGGGCAGCATGCCAAAGGGCCGCGCGATACTGAAAAGCCCGAGGCCGGGCAGCGGGGGGCGCCCTGCCCCACCCGCTGCCGAGTCCAGGCGGCGCCGGCCGCCACCTGGCCCCGTTCCGCTGCCGCTGGATCACCGCCTTGGCCATGCGCCGCCCGTCATCCAGCGGCCGGCCTGCCCCCCGACCGGGCCGCATCCGGCACCGCTTTCAGCCGCGTCCATCTATCATCGCCCAGGATCACCCTCCCAAGGCAACAGACGGCAGACGCCCGGCTTCCCTCACAGGGTCTAGCGGGCCGCCACGTCTGAGGCTGCCGCAGGCAGGGTGAAGCGGAACACGGCGCCGCCACCGGGATTGGCCTCCACCCAGAGCCGCCCGCCATGCGCCTCGATGACGGTGCGGCTGATCGCCAGGCCCACGCCCATGCCGTCAGGCTTGGTCGAGACGAAGGGCTCGAACAGGCGGCCGGCCACCTCCGGTGCCAGCCCCGGCCCGGTATCGGCCACCGCGACCTCGACCACCGCTGGGCCGGTCAGGACCGCGCTCACCACCAGTTCGCGATACCGCGCCGCCTGCCGGCCCTTTGTGGGCACCTTGCCGCCCATCGCCTCGATCGCATTGCGGATCAGGTTGAACAGCACCTGCTGGATCTGGACTCGGTCGACCTGCACCGGGGGCAGGCGGGGGTCGAGGCGGAGGGCCAGGGCAACGCCGCGCTCCCTCGCGCCCACCATGGCCAGCGCGCTCGCCTCCTCGACAAGCCTGGGCAGGTGCTCCAGCCTCTTCTCGGTCTCGCCATGGGCAACGAAGTCGCGCAGACGCCGGACGATCAGCCCGGCCCGCAGCGCCTGTTTCGCCGCGAGTTCCATCGCCTCCTGCACCTCTGTCATCACCCCAGGCGCCTGGGGCGCGGAGGCGGCCAGCATCCGCCGCGCCGCCTGCAGGGCGGTGGCGGCCGCGGTCAGGGGCTGGTGCAGCTCATGCGCCAGGGCCGAGGCCATCTCCCCCGCCGCGCTGAGGCGCGACACATGCAGCAGCTCCGCCTGCAGCTCGCGCAGCCGTGCCCCGCTCGCGCGCAGCGCCGCCTCGGTCTCCTTGCGCTCGGTGATATCGCGCAGGACGCCGTGCAGGCGAACCGCCCGGCCCGCGGCGTCCCGGTGGGCCCGGCCATGCACCTCGAGCCAGCGGACCGCATGGTCGCCGGCGCGGCGGATGCGGCATTCCACGCTCACCTCGGCCTCGCCCTCGATGGCGGCGCGGTGGGCGCGCTCCACGGACCCGCGGTCTTCCGGCAGCACATGCTCCAGGAAGACGCCGTAGCTCCAGGCCGGCAGCGGGGCCTCGTAGCCGAAGATCCCGTCATGGGAGGGCCCGCGCAGCACCGCGCCGGTCACGAGGTCGATCTCCCAGAAGGCGAGACGACCCGCCGCCAGGGCGAGGTGCAGTCGGGCCTCGCTCGCGCGCAGCGCCGCCTCGGCGCTCTGGCGCTCCCGCACCACGGCCAGGTAGCTGGCGATGGTGCCGAGGAAGGCGAGATCCCCCTCGGACAGGCGGTCGCGCCCGCGCGCGCCGAAGGAGAGCGTGCCGAGCAGACGGTCCCCGGCCGCGAGGAGGGGGAAGCAGGCATAGGCGCGGATGCCGTGCCCCTTGATCAGCCGCACCTTCGGGTCGCCGGAGGCCTGGACATCGGTGAGATACATGGCCCGGCGCGTCTGCGCGACCGTGCCGCAGACGGCCTGGCCGAAGGCGAGCCGGGCAAGCCCGGCCCTGGCCTCCTCGGGCACCCCGAAGCAGGAGGCAAGCCGCAGCCCCTCGCCCGCCTCGTCGAGGACGAAGCTGAAGGAGACGTCGATGCCGAACTCCGCCGCCAGGGACCGGAAAAGCGGCTGCAGCACATCCTCCGGGTCCCTGACGGCGAGCAGGCCGGCCGCCGCCTCCGACAGGAGTTCGAGCTTGCGCGTGCGCCGGTGCAGCCTGTCCTCGGCGCGCCTGCGGTCATCGATGTCGATCCCGACCCCGATCCAGCGCCTGATGCGGCCATCCGGGTCGCGCTGGGGCGTCCCCCGGACGAAGAACCAGCGGTAACGGCTGTCGGAGCCGCGGCGGATGCGGTACTCGATCTCATAGCCGGACTCGCTCGCCACCGCGCCGGCCCAGGCCGCGCGCACGGAGGCACGGTCCTCCGCGTGCACCGCCGCGAGCCAGCCCTCGCCCATCGCCTGCTCTGCCGGGAACCCGACGAAATCGGTATAGTACCGGTTCACATAGCTGCAGCGGCCCTGGGAGTCGGTGAACCACACCATCTGCGGCGAGACCTCGAAGAGCGCGCTGTGGCGCGCCTCGCTGGCGCGCAGCGCCGCGCTCGCCGTCTCCGCCTCCTGCCGCCGCAGGCTCGCCGCCATCTCGGCCTCCACGGCACCCGCCAGATCCCGCAGCGCCGCCTGCTCCGCGGCCGTCCAGGCGCGCGGCCGATGGTCGATCCCGCAGAGCGCGCCGATGATGCTGCCATCCGGCAGCGTGAGCGGCATGGCGATATAGGCCACGATGCCGAGTTCCTCGATGGCGGGGTTGTCGCCCAGGCGCGGGTCCTCGCGCGCATCGGTCACGGCGAGCGGCAGCCCGGCCTCCACCACCCAGCGGCAGAAGGAATAGGCCAGCGGGGTCTGGCGCCGGCCGGCCCAGGGTTCGGCCAGGCCCTGGGCGCTCAGGAAGAACTGCCGCTCGGCATCCAGGAGCGAGACGAGAGTCACCGGCACCTGCAGCACATGGCGGGCCAGGCGGGTCAGGCGATCGAACCGCTCCTCCGCCGGCGCGCCGAGCAGCCCGGTCGCGCGCAATGCGACAAGGCGCCGCTCGGCGCCGTCCGCCGGCCGGTGACGTGAAAGGGCCTCCGTCATGTGCCGCCCTCCGCTCTCCGGTCCCTCGGGGAACGCCGCCCTCACCACAGGCGCCTGGCCGGTGCGGGCGGATCAACCCCGTCGCTCGCCTCCGGCCGGGAGGTGGGCACCCGCCGTGGCATGGTCAGCCCTCATGGCCCTCGGACCGCCTCCGCCCCTCTGGCCGCCCTGGCCGGCGTCATCAAGGGACGGAGGGGCGGTCCTGGCATCGCGAATCCCGCCTGGCGCGACCGCCGGAAGGCCGGCCGGGACCGGCCCGCCATGGCGGCTCCCATGTCATCATGCCCCGTCCGGCGGACGGCCATGCCAAGCAGCATTCCCAGTCGCCGGTTTCAGGGGAATAGCTTGATCCATAGTAATTCATAACACGCCCTGGCATCCATCTTCCAGCAGCGCCCGGCCGCGCAAGGTGGCGCTGACCTGCAACCCATCCGCCCCGCCGCGGCTGATGGCGACGAAGCCGCCCTCCACCGCGTCTTCCCAGACCGTCAGCCGGGGGCAGTTGGTGCGCCAAGCCTCCATCACGTCTCGGTAGGGGCGTGGCTCTGCCGCCACCCAGGCGACCAGATCACGCAGCAGGGGGCCAGTTGTTGCGGACATGCAGCGTCCTCCCTTCCTCGCGGCAGGATAACGTCTTGCATCCGCCGGGAGTTATCATGCGAAATCATCCATCTCGAAGCCGGCCATGGCCCCACGCCCCTGTTCCGGGCTAGAGGGCGCGCATGCTCAAGGGTGTCCTCACCGTCGGCGGCTGGACCATGGCCAGCCGCGTCCTCGGCTTCGCACGCGACATGCTGATCGCCGCCAAACTCGGCGCCGGGCCGATGGCGGATGCCTTCTTCGTCGCCCTGAAGCTGCCCAACCTGTTCCGGCGGCTGTTCGGGGAAGGCGCCTTCAATGCCGCCTTCGTTCCGGCCTTTGCCGGCACCCTCGCGGTGCAGGGGCCGAAGGTCGCGCAGCAGCTCGCCGAGCGCATGGCCTCGATCATGACGCTCTGGCTCTCGCTGCTGGTCGTCCTCGGCATCATCACCATGCCGCATCTGATGACGGTGCTGGCGCCGGGCTTCACGGATGATCCGGCGAAATTCGCCCTGGCCGTCGAGCTGACGCGGATCACCTTTCCCTACCTGCTGCTGATTTGCCTGACCGCCCTCGTCTCCGGCGTGCTGAACGGGCTCGACAAATTCGCGGCCGCCGCGGCCGCGCCGGTCTTCTTCAACCTGCTCTCCATGGCCGCGCTGCTGGTCCTCACCCCCTATGTGGCGACGCCGGCGCATGCGCTCGCCTGGGGCGTCACCGCCTCGGGCGCGGTGCAGCTCGGCCTTGTCCTCTGGGCCTGCGCCCGGGCGGGGATGGCACTGCAATTCCTGAAGCCCCCTTCCCTCGCGCCCGAGGTGCGGCAGGTGCTGCGGCGCATGGTGCCCGGGATCATCGGCGCCGGCGTCACCCAACTCAACCTCGCCATCGACGTCATCATCGCGAGCTTCCTGCCGGCCGGCGCCGTTTCCTATCTCTATTATGCCGACCGGGTGGGGCAGCTGCCGCTCGGCGTCATCGGCGCGGCGGTGGGCACGGCGATGCTGCCGCTGCTCTCGCGCCAGGTGCGGGCGGGGGAGCACCTGTCCGCTCACCGCACCATGAACCGCGCCATGGAGATGGCCCTGCTGCTCTGCCTGCCGGCGGCGGTGGGGCAGGCGGCGGCGGCCTGGCCGATCGTCTCCGTGCTGTTCCAGCGCGGCGCCTTCGGCGCGGCCGAGGCCAGCGCCACCGCGGCGGCGCTCTCTGCCTATGCCATCGGCCTGCCGGCCTATGTGCTGGTGAAGATCTATGCCCCGGGCTTCTTCGCCCGCGGGGACACGGCGACGCCGGTGAAGGTCGGCCTCGCCGCGGTCGCCCTGAACCTCGCGCTCAACCTGGTGCTGACGCACTGGCTGCTGCATGTCGGCGTGGCGCTGGCGACCGCGCTCTCGGCCTGGTTCAACGCCGTGATGCTGGGCTGGCTGCTGAACCGGCGGGGGCAAATGATCCTCGACCGGCGGCTGCGCCGGCGCATCCCCCGCCTGCTGCTAGCCGCGGCGCTGATGGGCGCCGTGATCTGGACGCTGGAGGGCCTGCTGTTCCCGGTGGCCGGGCCGCTGCGCTTCGCCGCGCTGGCGCTGTTGGTGGGGGCGGGCGGCGCCGTCTATTTCGCCGCGGCGCAGCTGCTGGGGGCGGTCGAGCTGCGGGAGGTGAGGAACCTGCTGCGGCGGAGGCGGAAGCAGCCCGCCTGAAGCTGGCCTGCCACCGTCCCCGAAGGGCCAGGGAAAGGCGGCGGCCGTGCTGCCGCTTGACCTGCCGCCCTCCCCGGGCAATCACCCGGCCTCCCCAAACGGCGATGGTCTCCACCCCCATGCAGCGCGTCTTCTCGGGCATCCAGCCCTCCGGCATCCCGACCCTCGGCAATTATCTCGGCGCCATCCGCAACTGGGTGCCGCTGCAGAACACGCATGACGCGATCTATTGCGTGGTGGATATGCACGCCATCACGGTCTGGCAGGACCCGAAGGAGTTGCAGACCCAGACGCGGGAGATGGCGGCGGCGCTGATCGCCTGCGGCCTCGATCCCGCGAAATGCATCCTCTTCGTCCAGTCCCATGTCCATGCCCATGCGCGGCTGGCCTGGATCTTCAACTGCGTCGCCCGGCTCGGCTGGCTGAACCGGATGACGCAGTTCAAGGACAAGGCCGGCAAGGACCGGGAGGCGGCGTCCAGCGGCCTCTATGTCTATCCGAACCTGATGGCGGCCGACATCCTGGCCTACAAGGCGGTGCTGGTGCCGGTCGGCGACGACCAGAAGCAGCACCTGGAACTGGCCAATGACATCGCCGAGAAGTTCAACCACGACTACGGGGTGCCCGGCTTCTTCCCGCGGATCGAGCCGCTGATCCAGGGCGTCGCCGCGCGGGTGATGAGCCTGCGCGACGGCACGAAGAAGATGTCGAAGTCGGACCCCTCCGACCAGTCGCGCATCAACCTGACGGATGACCGCGACGCCATCGCCCTCAAGATCCGCCGCGCCAAGACGGATCCGGAGCCACTGCCGGACCATGTCTCGGGCCTCGAGGGGCGGCCGGAGGCGCGCAACCTGGTCGGCATCCTGGCGGCCGTGACCGGCACCCTGCCGGAGAATGTCCTGCGCGAGCATGGCGGGAAGGGTTTCGGCGCCTTCAAGGAGGTGCTGGTGGAGGCGCTGGTCGATCACCTCTCGCCCATCCAGGCGGAGATGCAGCGGCTGCTTTCCGACCAGGCGGCGCTGGACGCGGCGCTGCGCCAGGGCGCGCAGCGGGCGGCGGCGATCGCCGAGCCGATCGTGGCGGAGGCGGAGCGGATCGTCGGCTTCCTGCCGCGCTGAGCACGGCCCGCCGGCGCAGCCATGCCGCCGGCAGGCGCTGTGGCCCGCCGGCGGGCCACAGCGCCTGCCGGCGGCATGGCTGCGCCGCTCAGGCGGCGTGCCGCGCCGCGCCGCCGCCCGGCCAGACGCGCCGCGCGAGCGGCGCGACGACATGCTCCACCACCGGGATCAGCACCGCGCCCACCACCAGCCCGACGACGGCCGAGCCCGCCGCGGTGACCAGCCAGGCGACCACGCCACCCAGCGCCGGCACCGCATGGCCCGTCGCCTCGGCCGCGTCATGCAGCAGGTGGGCGGGGCCGGTGATGCCGTATTCCTCCAGCCCGTGCAGCAGGATCCCACCGCCGACCCAGAGCATGGCGACGGTCCCGACCATGCCGAGGAGCTTCAGGAAAACCGGCATGCCCACCACCAGCAGCCTGCCGAGGCCGCGCACCACCCCGGTGCGGGCGCGGGCGACCAGCGCCACCCCGGCATCATCCGCCTTCACGATCAGCGCGACCGCAGCATAGACCGCGATGGTGATGCCAAGCCCGACCAGGGCCAGCACCGCCGCCTGCGTCCAGAGCGAGGCCTCCGGCACGGTCGCCAGCGTCAGGGCCATGATCTCGGCCGAGAGGATGAAGTCGGTCTTGATGGCCGAGGCGATCCGCGCTTCCTCGAAGGCCCGCGGGTCCTCGGGGGCGGCACCGGTCTTCGCCTCATGCACATGGGCGGCATGGGGCCAGAGCGCCTCGTAGAGCTTCTCCGCCCCCTCGTAGCAGAGAAAAGCGCCGCCCAGCATCAGCAGCGGGGTGATGGCCCAGGGCGCCAGCAGGCTGAGGAGGAGGGCGGCCGGCAGCAGGAAGAGCAGCTTGTTCTTCAGGGAGCCAAGGGCGATCCGCCAGATGATCGGCAGTTCCCGGGCGGCGGCGAAGCCGACGACATAGCGCGGCGTCACGGCAGCATCGTCCACCACCACCCCCGCCGCCTTCATCCCGGCCCG
>JAESGY010000156.1_pt1 | contig 45564 bp, 40 predicted proteins | sample 9269841 | NCBI WGS metagenome assembly JAESGY01 (sample SAMN17022865, study PRJNA683097) | algae metagenome | isolation source: Spirirestis rafaelensis WJT71-NPBG6 and co-occurring heterotrophs from... | place: USA: Pinto Wells, Joshua Tree National Park, Colorado Desert, CA | collected 2006-08-15
GTGTCGCGGTCAACCAGGCGGAAGTTGCTCATGTGAGGATGGTCCCGGGGTTTGGGCCAGCGATCAACTGCCCTCGGAATCTACCCAGGCTGGGTCAGCGCCGTAAGTCCGACGGGCTGCTAGGGTGCCGGCAAGCCATAGACCCGGAGAGACGCCATGCATCGCCGCGCGCTGCTTGCGACCCCACCGGCCGCCCTCGCGGCCACTGCCATGCCCTCGCGGCCACTGCCATGCCTGTCGCCGCCCGGGCGCAGACGCCGCAACTCGCCACCGAGGAATTCATGGTCCCGGCGAAGGATGCCGGGATCGAGCTGTTCGTGCGCAACAAGCGGCCGGAGAATGCCGGGGCGGCGCGGCCGGACCGCACGCTGCTCTTCGTCCATGGCGCGACCTATCCGGCGCATACCGCCTTCGACCTGCCGCTCGGTGGCCTGTCCTGGATGGACTACATCGCCGGGCGCGGCTTCGATGTCTGGTGCATGGACCTGCGCGGCTATGGCCGCAGCACGCGCCCGCCCGAGATGGCGCGGCCGGCCGCCGAGAGCCCGCCCATCGTGCGCGGCGAGACGGCGGTCGCCGACATCGCCGCGGTCGCCGAGTTCATCCGCCAGCGCCGCGGCCTGCCGCGGATCGTCGTCATGGGCTGGTCCTGGGGCACCGCGCTCATGGGCCGCTACGCGGCCGACAACCCGGCGCTGGTGGAGCGCGTCGTGCTCTTCGCGCCGCTCTGGACGCTGCAGGGGCCGCCGCCGATCGGGGCGGGCGGCGGGCCGCTCGGTGCCTATCGCACCGTCACGCAGGCGGCGGCGCGGCAGCGCTGGCTGAACGGCGTGCCGCCGGAGAAGGCGCCGACGCTGATCCCGCCCGGCTGGTTCGAGCACTGGTCCGGCGTCACCTGGGCGACCGACCCGGAGGGGATGCGGCAGAACCCGCCGGCCCTGCGCGCGCCGAATGGGATATTGCAGGACCTGGCCGACTACTGGGCACCGGGGAAGGAGCCCTTCTACGACCCGGCGAAGATCCGCGCCCCGGCGCTGCTGGTGGTCGCCGAATGGGACCGCGACACGCCGCCCTCCATGGCGACGACGCTCTTCCCGCTGCTGACCAACTCCCCCGGCAAGCGCCTGGTGATGCTGGCCGAGGGGACCCATACCATCGTGATGGAGCGCAACCGCGGCGCCCTGTTCCAGGCGGTGCAGGTCTTCCTGGAGGAAGCGATGAGCTGAGCCGGGGCGCGGCGGCACCGCTTCAGGGGTGGCCGGTGCCGACCTCCGCACGCAACCATTCCGGCTTTTTCACTACCTCTTTATCCAACCATCAGTATCATACGGGGTGACAACCAACGCATCTGGCGATCCCGACCGGGCCGCCTGAGCAAGGGAAGCGCCCACATGGTCACGCCGCGTCACCTGGTTTCCTTCGCCGCCGCCGCGGTCATGCTCCTGGGCGGCGGTGCCGCCCTGGCCCAGGGCAACGACCCCTCCTTCCGGTTGACCAACAACAGCGCGGCCACCGTCAACGAGATCTACGTTTCCTCCTCGAACACCAATAGCTGGGGCCCTGACCGGCTTGGCGACCGCACCCTGGCCTCGGGCGGCAGCTACACCATCCGGCTGCCGGCCGGGCAGTGCGTCAACGACATCCGGGTGGTCTATGCCAACGGCCAGGCCAATGAGCGCCGGCGGGTGAACACCTGCAATCTGACCGACCTGGTCTTCCCGTAAGGCCCGGCTACCGCCACAGGCCGCGCGCCGCCAGCCAGTCCTGCACCACCCCTGCCACGGCCTGGTTGTTGCGGTCCATCATCATCATGTGGCTGTTGCCGCGGATGCCCCGTTCCGGCAGCAAGATCACCTCCACGCTGCCGCCTGCCTCCCGCACCTTCGCATAGAAGTCGAGCCCGCGCTGGCGGATGGCGGGCCAGCGGGCGTCCTGATCGATATGGTCGCCATAGAGCGCCAGCACCGGGATGTCCCGCAGCGCGGCCAGCGCCTCGGGCGTCGCCTCGCCGAAGCCGGCAGGCTCGATCAGCACCAGGGCACGCACCGTTCCCGGCTCGGCCTGGGCGGCACGGAAGGCAAAGAGGCCGCCCTGGCTGTGCGCCAGCACCACCGCGGGCCCGACCTTCCGCAGCAACTCCCGGTAGGCCGCGAGTTGCGCCGCATCCGTGGTGGTCCAGCGCGGGACCACCTGGCGCATGAAATTGTCATAGGCCTCGACCGGGAACTGGCTGCCGGGCAGCGCCGTGCGGGTGCGGTAGCTGCCGGGGCCGGCGCCGATCCGGAAGCGCTCCCAGGGGCCCTCCTTGGTCAGGAAGATCGGCTCGCCCTGGAAGATCTCCGGGACCCTCGCCCAGCCGGCGCGGCCGCGCTCCACCGCGTCGCTCACATAGGTGGCCCAGCCGCGCCGCAGGAAATACTGCTGCCAGCCCTCCCGCCCGTCCGGCGTGCTCTCCCAGGTCACGCCCGTCAGGCCGCCGCCATGCCACATCAGCAGCGGCACGGCCCCGCGCGGCGCGGCCGGCAGGTGGTACTGCACATACATGGCCTCGACCTGATAGGTGCCGTTCGGGTCGATGCGGGCGGGCACGCCGCCGGGGACCACCATCACCTCCTGCACCGGCCTGCCGGCCACCACCGCCTCCCGCCCGCCGATATGGAAGCTGCCCATGGCCCGGAGCGCGATCGGCGGCTCCTCCGGCGTTCGGGCGAGCGCGGCGGGCGCGGGGGCGGCGGCGAGCAGGGCGGCGAGCAGCCGGTGGCGCAGCATGCGGGAGATCCCGAGTTCTCGTTCCGCAGACGGTAACCTGCGCGCGCGGCGTTGACACCCCAACTGGAGGGCACAACCTTGCGGCCCTTAAAGCGGACAGCGTTCATATCCGAACGCCGTCCGCCCCAGGGTATTGATCGCAGAGCAGATTCACGCCCCAAGGCGATTCCGCCCGCCGGCAATCTGCTCCAGGGGAGTGAGCGCCATGGCCGGTTCCGACCAGACCCAGAAGAGTTTCAGGCTGCGCAGCCAGCGCTGGTTCGACGATCCGGAAGACCCGGGCATGACCGCGCTCTATACCGAGCGCTACCTGAATTTCGGCATGACGCGCGGGGAACTGCAATCGGGCAAGCCGATCATCGGCATCGCCCAGACCGGCTCCGACCTCGCCCCCTGCAACCGGCACCATCTGGACCTGGCGCGGCGGGTGGAGGACGGCATCATCGCCGCCGGCGGCATTCCGCTGGAATTCCCGATCCACCCGATCCAGGAGACGGGCAAGCGCCCCACCGCGGCGCTCGACCGCAACCTGGCCTATCTCTCCCTGGTCGAGGTGCTGCACGGCTACCCGCTGGACGGCGTGGTGCTGACCACGGGCTGCGACAAGACCACGCCCGCCTGCCTGATGGGCGCGGCCACGGTCAACATCCCGGCCATCGTGCTTTCGGGCGGGCCGATGCTGGACGGGCACTATCGCGGCCAGCTCACCGGCTCCGGCACCATCGTCTGGGCGGCGCGCAAGCAGTTGGCGGCCGGCGAGATCGACTATGAGCGCTTCATGGAGCTGGTGGCATCCAGCGCGACCAGCGTCGGCCACTGCAACACCATGGGCACGGCGCTGTCCATGAACAGCCTGGCCGAGGCGCTGGGCATGTCCCTCCCCGGCTGCGCCGCCATCCCCGGGCCGTACCGGGAGCGCGGGCAGATGGCCTATGCGACCGGCAAGCGGATCGTGGAGATGGTGCACGAGAACCTGCGCCCCTCGGACATCATGACGCGCCAGGCCTTCGAGAACGCGATCGTCACCGCCAGTGGCATCGGCGCCAGCACGAACTGCCCGCCGCACATCATCGCCATCGCCCGGCACATGGGCGTGGAGCTGCAGATCGAGGACTGGGACCGCATCGGCCACGACATCCCGCTGCTGGTCGATTGCCAGCCCGCCGGCCGCTTCCTGGGCGAGGCCTTCCACCGCGCCGGCGGCGTGCCGGCGGTGATGAAGGAGCTGCTGGATGCCGGCAAACTGCATGGCGGGGTGATGACCGTCACCGGCAAGCCGCTGGCCGCGAACCTGGAAGGGCTGCCGGAGCCGGACCGCGAAGTGATCCGCGCCTATGCCGCGCCGATGAAGGCACATGCCGGCTTCGCCATCCTCTCCGGCAACATCTTCGACAACGCGGTGATGAAGGTGTCGGTGATCGACGAGACCTTCCGCCGCCGCTTCCTGAGCGAGCCGCCGGGCGTGTTCGAGGGCAAGGTCGTCGTCTTCGAGGGGCCGGAGGACTACCACGACCGGATCGAGGACCCCTCGCTCGGCATCGATGAGCGCACCGTCCTCGTCATCCGCAATTGCGGCCCGGTCGGCTATCCCGGCAGCGCGGAGGTGGTGAACATGCAGCCGCCGGCCGCGCTGATCAAAGCCGGCGTGGACACCCTGCCGACCATGGGCGACGGGCGGCAGAGCGGCACCTCCGGCAGCCCCTCCATCCTCAATGTCTCGCCGGAGGCGGCGGTGGGCGGCGGCCTCGCCCTGCTGAAATCGGGCGACCCGATCCGCATCGACCTGAACACGCGGAAGGTGGATGTGCTGATCCCCGAGGCCGAGCTGGCGGCGCGGCGCGCGGCCTGGCAGCCGCCGAAGCTGGTCAACAAGACGCCCTGGGAGGAGATCGCCCGCAGCATGGTCGGCCAGCTCGGCACCGGCGGCTGCCTGGAGCCGGCGACGATGTACCTCAATATCCTGGAGACAAGGGGTGAGAGCCGGCACAACCACTGACGGTTGCCGGCGATCAACAGGGCGAATGGCGCCCATCGGCACTTCGGATTGGCATCGAGCGGGGAAATCACCAATTCTCCGCTCAAGCAGGGCGGCTATCGGGCCGCCCCATCCATGAGGTCGATGAGCATGTCGCGCATCCCGCTTGCCGCCGCTGCCCTGCTGCTGGGCCTGGCTGCGGCGCCCGCCTTCGCCCAGGCCCCCGCGCCCGAGGACTCCGCGGCGGTCCGGACCATGCAGCAGAACCAGCGCGCCTTCATCCCGTCGCCGGCCCACCCGCAGGTGGCGCAGGAGCGGGCGGTGAAGGAGCGGCCCGCGGCCGCCGCCCCGGCGACCGGGCGCCGCTTCGCCCTAGCCGATGAGGGGCGCCGGTAGCCGGCGGCACCGCCGCCGCTGAGCCGACGCGCCGCGATCCCGCCCGGGATCGCGGCGTTTTCGTGTCCGCAGCACCCGCGTCGTGCCCGCTGCCTGAAGTGCAACCGCCGGTGCCGATGCAGGAGGTGACAGGCCCGCCATTCCGATCCGGCACGGCAGGCGCGACGGCTTGGCCGGGTTGCTGCTTTCCTTAGCCTACCATCCCCGGCTGGCCCCGGTCCGGGACGCTGTTGCCAGTTGCAGCCGCAACGAGCCTCGTGCCGCAGTGGCACCGGTTCCTGCAGGCCCTCCCGCCAGGCCGAGTGCCCATTCCCTGGGCGCCCCCCTGGGCATCCCCCTGACCGCCCATTGACGATCCCGGCGCCGCCGCGATGATGACGCCCGAATCAGGGTGGGGACAGGCCAATGGCCGGCAGGCTGCAAGGCAAGAGGTGCTTCGTGACGGCGGCGGGCCAAGGCATCGGGCGCGCCACCGCCCTCGCCTACGCCGCCGAGGGCGCCAGCGTCCTCGCCACCGACCGGGATGCGGGCAAGCTCGCGGGGCTGCAGGCGGCGGGGATCGAGACCCGGGCGCTGGACGTGCTGGACGATGCCGCCGTCGCCGCCGCCATTGCCGCGGCCGGGCCGCTGGACGTGCTGTTCAACTGCGCCGGCTTCGTCCACCAGAACACCGTCGAGACCTGCACCGATGCCGAGTGGGACTTCGCCTTCGCGCTGAATGTCCGGGCGATGTGGCAGGCGATCCGCGCGGCGCTGCCGGAGATGCTCGGCAAGGGCGGCGGATCGATCGTCAACATGGCCTCCGGCTGCTCCTCGGTGAAGGGCGCGCCGAACCGCTTCGTCTATGGCACCACCAAGGCCGCGGTGATCGGGCTGACCAAGTCGGTGGCCACCGACTACGTGACCAGGGGCATCCGCTGCAACGCCGTCTGCCCCGGCACGGTGGACACGCCGAGCCTCGGCGACCGCATCGCCGCCAATGCCGCGGCGGCTGGCGGGCTGGAGGCGGCGCGAGGCGCCTTCGTCGCGCGCCAGGCCATGGGCAGGCTGGCGACGGCCGAGGAGATCGCGGCGCTCGTCCTCTATCTCTCCGCGCCCGAGAGCACCTTCGTCACCGGCCAGGCCATCGTCATCGACGGCGGCTGGACGCTCTGATTTTTCCCCGCGCAGCACGCCGCCACACCAACCCTTGCTGCGCGGGGGCCCCTTTCCAGGAGACTCATCCATGAAGCTGCTTCGCCACGGCCCCGCCGGGCAGGAGAAACCCGGCCTGCTCGACGCCTCGGGCACCATCCGCGACCTCTCGGGCGTGGTGCCCGACATCGCCGGCGAGACCCTCTCGCCCGCGGGCCTGAAGAAGCTTGCCGCGCTCGACCCGGCCTCGCTGCCGGCCGTCAGCGGCAACCCGCGCATCGGCCCGCCGACCGCCGGCATGAAGAACCTAGTCTGCATCGGCCTGAACTATGCCGACCACGCCGCGGAGACCGGCGCGCCGGTGCCGAAGGAGCCGATCGTGTTCCTGAAGTCGCTCGGCGCGCTCTGCGGCCCGAACGACGACGTCATGATCCCGAAGAACAGCGTGAAGACCGACTGGGAAGTCGAGCTCTGCATCATCATCGGGACCAGGGCCAAATGCGTGTCGGAGGACCAGGCGCTGGACCATGTCGCCGGCTATGCCGTCGGCAATGACGTCTCTGAGCGGGAGTGGCAGATCGAGCGCGGCGGCAGCTGGGACAAGGGCAAGGGCTGCGACACCTTCGGACCCGTCGGCCCCTGGCTGGTGACGAAGGATGAGGTGCCGGATCCGCAGAACCTCTCGATGTTCCTCGAGGTGGACGGCAAGCGGATGCAGAACGGCTCCACCCGCACGATGATCTTCGGCGTGAAGGAGATCGTCTCCTATGTCTCCCACATGATCACGCTGCACCCGGGCGACGTGATCTTCACCGGCACGCCGCCTGGCGTCGGCCTCGGCATGAAGCCGCCGGTCTTCCTCAAGGCGGGGCAGAGCATGAAGCTCGGCATCGAGGGGCTGGGCGAGCAGACGCAGCGGACCATCGCCTACAAGGAGTAGATCTCCTTCTATTTCCGCGACCTGGTTGACCGTCCGAACCGGGTTTGTTACGGCCCGTGATGGGGATGTGGCGCGAGGGGGTGCCGGCCACCTGCCCCGCGCCCGGGCTCCGGCACCCCACAGGGCACAAGATCGTCATGCGGAATTCGCTCCCCGCGCCGCGGCCGTCCTCCTGGCCGCAGCCCTGGCCCTCGGCGGCTGCCAGGCCGCCGATGCCGTCATCAACAACAGCACGCTCAACGTGCAGACGCAGATGAGCGAGTCGGTCTTCCTCGACCCCGCGCCGTCGAACATGAAAACCGTCTATGTAAGCGTCCGCAACACCTCCGACCGGCCGGAGGTGGATTTCCGCGCGCCGCTCATGCAGGCGATCTCGGCCCGCGGCTACCGCGTGGTCGATGACCCGAACCAGGCGCATTTCATGCTGCGGGCCAATGTCCTGCAGGTCGGCCCGGTGAAGGAGCAGGATCGCGGCGCCCTGCTCTCCGCGAAATATGGCGAGCCGCTGCTGGCCGGCGCCGCCGTCGGCGGCCTCACCTCCGCGTTCGGCGGCGGCAGCAATGCGGCGCTGGGCGTGGGGCTCGGGGTGGCCGCGGGCGCCTACCTCGCCAACCAGCTCGTCAGGAACGTGACCTATGCCGTGGTCACGGATATCCAGCTCTCCGAACGGCCGCGCCGTGGCGCGGTGGTCAACCAGCGCACCACGACCGTTGCCGCGCAGGGCAATTCCTCGGTCACCGCCGCGGCCGGCCCCAACAGCCGCTTCTCCGGCGCCGCCTTCTCCAGTGCGACGACCAATGCGCGCGTCCGTTCGCAGGATGTCTTCGAACGCGCCGATTTCAAGCAGTACCAGCTCCGCTCCATCGCCTATGCGGAAAAGGTGAACCTGCAGTTCGAGGAGGCGGTGCCGGTGCTGGTCCAGCGCCTGGCCGGCACGCTGAGCAACCTGTTCGAATAGGGCAGACAGCGGAGGGGCGTGGACGCCCGGGAACGTGAAGCCGCTCCCTGCACGGAATGACCTACAGCGGGTTGGCATCCGGTTCTGAACGCAATCCGCTGCAGGAGTGACGGCATGGCGCAGGCGCCCATCCTGTTGATCTTCGACTTCCCGGCCCGCCCGCTCGGCGGGCCGGAGCAGGAGGCGGCGCTGCGCGCGCTGGCCGAGAGCATCGCCGAGGAGCCCGGCCTGCTCTGGAAGATCTGGACCGAAAGCAAGGCGGAGGGCCGCGCCGGCGGGGTCTATCTGTTCGAGACCCGGGCGGCGGCCGAGGCCTATCACCGCATGCATGCCGAGCGGCTAGGGCGCTTCGGCATCACGGGGATCGAGGCGACCTACCGCGAGATCAACGCGCCGCTCTCGCGCATCGACCGGGCACCGATCCCGGGCTGAGGTCCGGGCCGACCGGCGCGCCCCGCCTGGGCGCGCCGGCCGTCTCCGTCCTACATCGTCGCGCCGAGGACCCAGGGGGCGAATTCCGCCGCGCCGAAGTCGAATTGCTCGCTCTTCGTGCGCTGGCCGCTGGCGGTCGCCAGCATGAGTTGGAAGATGCGCTCACCCACCTGCTGCACGCTCTCCTCGCCGGTCAGGATGGGGCCGCAATTGACATCCATGTCGTCCTCCATCCGCTGGTACATCGGCGTGTTGGTCGCCAGCTTGATGGAGGGGGTGGGCTTGCAGCCGAAGACGCTGCCGCGGCCGGTGGTGAAGCAGAGGAGATTGGCCCCGCCCGCCACCTGCCCCGTGGCGCCGACCGGGTCGTAGCCCGGCGTGTCCATGAAGACGAAGCCCTTCTTCGTCACCGGCTCCGCATAGCGCACGACATCCACGAGGTTGGTGCTGCCCGCCTTGGCCATGGCGCCGAGCGACTTCTCCAGGATGGTCGTGAGCCCGCCGAGCTTGTTGCCGGGGGACGGGTTGGCGTCCATCTCGGCGCCCTCGCGCGCGGTGTAGTCCTCCCACCACTTCATCACATCGACCAGCTTCTGCCCGACCTCGGGGGAGACGGCGCGGCGGGTCAGCAGGTGCTCGGCGCCGTAGGTCTCCGGCGACTCGCTCAGGACCACCGTGCCGCCATGCCGCACCACGAGGTCGGAGGCGGCGCCGAGGGCCGGGTTGGCGGTGATGCCGGAATAGCCGTCCGAGCCGCCGCATTGCAGCGCGACGCAGAGCTCGCTCGCCGGCACCGTCTGGCGCGTGACCCGGTTCGCATCCTCCAACACCTCGCGGACGAAGGCGATGCCGGCCTGCACGGTCTTCCGCGTGCCGCCCATTTCCTGGATGTCCATGTTGCGCAGCCGCCCCGACAGGCGCTGCTCATCCAGCAGCCCGCCGATCTGGTTCACCTCGCAGCCCAGGCCGATGGCGATGACATGGGAGAAATTGGCGTGCCGCGCGAAGCCGCCGAGGGTGCGGCGGAGCAGCGTCAGCGGCTCGCCCTGGGTCATGCCGCAGCCGGTCTTGTGGGTCAGCGCCACCACGCCGTCCACATTCGGCCAGGCGGCCAGCGGGTCCTCCCCGGTCAGCGGATTGCGGCGGAAGGCCAGCGCGATCAGCTCCGCCACATGCGCCGAGCAGTTCACGCTGGTGATGATGCCGATGTAGTTGCGCGTCGCCACGCGGCCGTCGGCCCGGATGATGCCCTGGAAGGTGGCAGGCACCGGCACCTTCTCGGTCGGCCGCGCATCGAGGCCGAAGGCATAGTCGCGGGAGAAGTCGCCCATGCCCAGGTTGTGGCTGTGCACCCACTGGCCGGGCGCGATAGATTCGGTGGCAAAGCCGATGATCTGGCCGTAGCGCCGCACCGGCTCGCCCCTGGCATGCGCCCGCACCGCGATCTTGTGGCCGGCCGGGATGCGGACGGCGGTGGAGACGCCGGCGCCCACCGGCGTGCCGGGCGGCAGGACCTGGCGGGCGATGACGACGCCGTCCTCGGGGTTCAGGCGGATCACGGGCGGCTGGGTGACGGCATCCATGGAGGTTTCTCCCTTGTCTCCGCCATCCTAGCGCCCCGCGCCCGGCGCGGAAGGCCGAGGCCCCGGAATGGGTCTTAGGCCGTCCCCGCCACCGTGGTGCGGAACATCAGGCGCTGGTACCGCCTGTGGTCGAAGAGCGTCGCCGTGTGCAAGGTGGCCAGGTTGTCCCAGACCACTAGGTCGCCCTCCCGCCAGCGATGGCGGTAGAGGTAGCGCTCCTGCGTCGCATGCTCCATCAGCGCCCCGATCAGCGCCCGGCTCTCCGCGGGCGCCAGGCCTTCGACATGGCTGATGACGGCCGGGCAGAGGAAGAGCGAGCGGCGGCCGGTCACCGGATGCGTCCGCACCAGCGGCTGCGCCACCGGCGGGAATTGCCGCCGCGCCTCCTCCGTCAGCGGCGGGCGGCTCGGCGTGTGCCGGCGGTTCCATTCCGAAAGGGTCCAGAGGTCGTGCACGCCCCGGAGCCCCTCAATCCGCGCCTTCATGGCCTCGGGCAGTTCCTCATAGGCGGTGACGGCGTCGAGGAACCAGGTCTCGCCGCCCTCGGGCGGGCAGAGGACGCCATAGAAGAGGGAGGCCGCGCTCGGCACCGGGCGGAAGCTGCTATCGGCATGCCACTGCTCGATGCCGGTGGCGAAATGCGCCTTGAGGCCGTCCGGCCCCTCGACATTGCCCACGCACAAGATTTCGGGGTGCCGGGGATGCGTGTGGGCGGTGGAGGAATGCCGCTCCAGCGGGCCCATGCGTCGGCTGAAGGCCACCTGCGCCGCCGGGTCGTTCGGCACGCCGCGGATCAGCAGCACGCCATGGCGGTGCAGGGCGGCCAGGAAGGCGGCGAAATCCGCCTCCTCCACATCGCCGGCGATGCGGAAGCCGGTCAGTTCCGCGCCGAAGGTCGCGCCGAGCGGGCGCGCCTCGACGCGCGAGGCGGGGTCAAGCGTGAGGCCAGCGCTCATCGCGGTCTCTCCGAAAGAGGGGCTGCGCGGGCCGGGTGACGGGCGTTGCCTTGGGCGCCGGGCCGGCGCCGGCGCGGAGCATGCCCAGTTCCGGCGCCGCGCGCCAGGGGTGCCCTTGCCCTCGTCCGGCTTTGCCGCCACTTAGCGCCCGACACCTGGGGGAGCCCCATGCGGGGCTGAGAGGCAGGAACGGGCCCGCGACCCCTGGAACCTGACCCGGTTCGGACCGGCGTAGGGAAGGTGCGCGGATCGCGGCCCCGCTCGGCGCGGTCCCTGGTCGCCATCCCTTCCCCCTGCCCGAAGCCGGAAGACGAATGGGGGAGGAAGGAAGGAATGCATCGCCGCTCGCTGCTGGCCGCCGCCGCGCTGGCACCCGCGCTCGCCGGGCCGGCCCTGGCCCAGGGGGGACGGGATGGGGCCCGGGCCCGCACGCTCCGCTTCATGCCGCAGGCGGCGCCTGCGGTGCTGGACCCGATCCTCAACCCCACCACCATCGCCACCACGCATGGCTACTGCATCTTCGACACGCTCTATGGCTGTGATTCGAAGCTGCGGCCGCGGCCGCAGATGGCGGAGGGGCACACCGTCTCCCCCGATGGGCTGACCTGGACCATCCGGCTGCGCGAGGGGCTCCGCTTCCATGATGGCGAGCCGGTCCGCGCCACGGATTGCATCGCCTCCCTCCAGCGCTGGGCCGTCCGGGACGGCTTCGGCCAAGTCCTGGCACGCGCCGTGGCGGACTGGGGCGCGCCGGAGGACCGAGTACTGGTCATCCGCCTGCACCGCCCCTTCCCGGCGCTGCTGGACGCGCTGGCCAAGCCCGCCGCCAGCCCCGCCTTCATCATGCCGGCGCGCATCGCCGCGACGCCGCCCGACAGGCCGATCGGCGTGGAGGGGATGATCGGCAGCGGCCCCTGGCGCTTCCTGCCCGGGGAGTTCGTTCAGGGCAGCCGCGCCGTCTATGCCCGCAACGAGGCCTATGTGCCGCGCGAGGAGCCGGCCGAGGCCGCCGCCGGCGGCAAGCGGGTGCATTTCGACCGGCTGGAACTCACCTGGATCCCGGATGGCGGCACCGCGGCGGCGGCGCTGCAGACCGGCGAGATCGACTGGATCGAATACCCGCTGCCCGACCTGGTGCCGGCGCTGGCCCGCGACCGGAATGTCAGGACGCAAGTCTATGACCCGAACGGCTTCCTCGGCTTCCTGCGCTTCAACCACCTGCACGCGCCCCTCAACGATGTCCGGGTGCGGCGGGCCATCCGCGACGTGCTGGTGCAGGCCGACTACATGGCGGCCGTCGCCCTGCCGGGCGACTGGCAGGAATGCCACGCGGTCTTCCCCTGCAGCCTACCGGGGGTGAAGGAGTTTCCGCCCGCCCCACGGGACGAGGCCGCAATGGACCGGGCCCGCGCCGCGCTGAAGGAGGCGGGCTATGCCGGGGAGAAGGTGGTGCTGGTGAATCCCAGCGACTTCCCGGCCGTCACCCAGCAGGGCCGCGTCTCGGCCGACCTGATGCGCCGGCTCGGGGTCAATATCGACCTCATCGAGAGCGACTGGGCGACGACCATCGCCCGCCGCGCCAACAAGGCCCCGCCGGCCCAGGGCGGCTGGAGCCTGCACAACACCAATTTCCCCGCCGCCGCCATCGCCAACCCCGCCGTCAGCCCGATCATCCGCGGCCATGGCGAGCGCGCCTGGTTCGGCTGGCCGACGGATGCGGCGAGCGAGGCGCAGGTCGAGGCCTGGATCGGCGCAGGCGACGAGGCGGCACAGGCCAGGGCCATGGCGGCGCTGCAGGAAGCGGCCTGGGAGAGCGTGCCCTTCGCCCCGACCGGCCTGTTCCGCCTGCGCACGGCCTTCCGCAGCGATCTCTCGGGCGTGCTGCAGGGGCCGAACCCCTTCCTGTGGAACCTCAGGCGCGCCTGAACCTGGCGCATGACGTCCCGACCTGTGGCCCACGGAACAGGTCGAGCGCGCGAATGCGCGCCGTGGCGCGTGCCCCGACGCCAGGGCCCGGAGGGGGCCGCCGGCGTTTGCGGCATGACAGGCGTCAGCCTGTCATGATCAAGGCATGAAACGCAAGCGGCCCCGGTCGGAACCGGGGCCGTCCCGTCATTCCCGCCGCGCAGGCGTCATCAACAGGGATTGGGCAGGACCAGCAGCTCCTGCAGCGCCCCGTCCACGCTGAACTCGCCGAAATCCATCTTCAGCTCGTCGGCCACGCCGTTCTCGAAATAGCGCAGCCCCACCTCATAGTCCGGGGCGCTGGCCCCGCCGCCGCTGCCGCCGGCATCGCGGTCGAAGAACGCCACGCGCATGCGGGCACTTGCCAGCCTAGCCAATGCCGGGAAGCGGCTGTTCGGCTGCGGCGGCGACCAGGCGGAGATCACCGTAGTGGTGTCCTGCGCCCCGTCGGGGCTGGTGCCGTCGAAGAGCGGGACCAGCAGCATGCGCGTCCCGCCCCGGGCGGCCGCCAGGCTACGGATGGTGTGCAGCATGGGCAGGAGCGTGCCCTTGGGCAGCGCCTCCTCCTTCGCCTCCGGCTCGGTATAGGTCACCCTGCCGCCCTCGGGCGTGACCTCCGCCTCGCCGCCCACGCGCTGGGAGACGGCGCCCTGGCTGGTCTGGGTCAGGCTGAAGCGGAGCCGCTTGCCGTCCTTGGTCTCGAAGGTCGAGTAGTCCGAGGTGGTCTCCACCTCCTGGCCGTCCCGGTCGGTCAGGCGGAGCTGGAAGCGCTGGCGGGTGGCCCAGCCGTCGCAGGCATCCACCACCTCGTACAGCATCACGCCCTCGGCCCGGGCGATGTCGGAATTGTCCCGCACCTTGTCGAGTGTGAGGCGATAGGCGGCGCGGTGGCCGATCATGGCCTCCGCGCCCGGTTCGGCCGCCGGCGCGGGCGAGGGCAGCGCAAGGCAGGCGCCGGCGGCGGCCAGGGCAGCGATGAGATGGCGGCGCAGCGGCATGGCGGGGGCCTTTCGGATGATCACCTGCATCTAGGGCAGACGCGCATGGGCGCAAACGCCCCCAAGGGGGCGGCGCCCGGCAAAGTTGCGCGGCCGCAGGGGACCGGCCTTCGGATATGAACGCCGATCCTCTGCAGGTCACCGGTGGAAGGGCAGATTGCCGCGGAATGGAAACGCCCGGAGGCGTGACCCTGCCCTTCTGAACGCTGGCCTGGGGGTCAGGAGGCCTTGGCGGCGGCCTTGGCCGGCGGCAGCACGGTCCTGATGTGCAGTTCCTTCAGCCGCGCCTCCTCCACCATGGAGGGCGAGCCCATCATCAGCTCCTCGCCCTGCTGGTTCATGGGAAAGAGGTTCACCTCGCGCAGGTTCGGCTCCTCGGCCAGCAGCATGACGATCCGGTCGATGCCGGCGGCCATGCCGCCGTGGGGCGGGGCGCCGTAGCGGAAGGCGTTCAGCATGCCGCCGAAGCGCTCCTCCACCGCCTCGGGCGGGTAGCCGGCGATGCCGAAGGCCTTCACCATGATCTCCGCCTTGTGGTTGCGGATCGCGCCCGAGGCCATTTCGTAGCCATTGCAGACCACGTCGTACTGGAAGGCCGGGATGGTCAGCGGGTCCCGGGTCTCCAGCGCCTCCATTTCCCCCTGCGGCATGGAGAAGGGGTTGTGGCTGAAATCCACCTGGCCCGTCTCCTCGTTCAGCTCGTAGAAGGGAAAGTCGGTAATCCAGCAGAAACGGAAGCCGGTCTTTTCCGTCAGGCCGAGATCGGTGCCGAGCTTGAGCCGCGCCTGGCCGGCGAGCTTCGCCGCCTCGGCCTCCTTGCCCGCGGCGAAGAAGACCGCATCGCCCGCCTTCAGGCCGCAGGCCGCGCGGATCGCCTCGGCCCGGTCGGCTTCCAGGTTGCGGGCGATCGGGCCCTTGGCGCCGTCCGCTTCGAAGGTGATGTAGCCGAGGCCGCCGGCGCCCTGCTCGCGCGCCCACTCGTTCATCTTGTCGAAGAAGGAGCGCGGGTTGCCGGCCGCGCCCGGTGCCGGGATGGCGCGCACCACGCCGCCCCCGGCGGCGATCTTGGCAAACAGCCCGAAGCCGGAGCCGGCGAATTGCTCGGTGACGTCGCGGATCACCAGCGGGTTCCGCAGGTCCGGCTTGTCCGTGCCGTAGTCCAGCATCGCCTGGGCGTAGGGGATGCGGATCCAGGGGCCGGCATCCACGTGGCGGCCCTCGGCGAAGCGCTCGAAGGTGCCGCGGATCACCGGCTCCATGGTGGTGAAGACGTCCTCCTGCGTGACGAAGCTCATCTCGACATCGAGCTGGTAGAACATCAGCGTGCGGTCGGCGCGGCCGGCCTCGTCGCGGAAGCAGGGGGCGATCTGGAAGTAGCGGTCGAAGCCCGCCACCATGGTCAGCTGCTTGTATTGCTGCGGCGCCTGCGGCAGGGCGTAGAACTTGCCGGGATGCAGCCGGGCCGGCACCAGGAAGTCCCGTGCGCCCTCCGGCGAGGACACCGTCAGGATCGGCGTCTGGAACTCGTTGAAGCCGGTGGCGATCATCCGCTCCCGGATGTCCTGGATGATCTGGGCGCGCAGGATCATGTTGCGCTGCAAACGCTCGCGGCGCAGGTCGAGGAAGCGGTAGCGCAGCCGCATCTCCTCCGGCGCCTCCTGCTCGCCGGCGATCTGGAAGGGCAGGACCTCGGCCGCCGACTGCAGGACCAGCTCGCGCACCCGCAGCTCGATCTCGCCGGTCGGCAGCTTCGGGTTGATGGTGCCGGGCTCGCGGGGCACGACATCGCCGGTCACGGTGATGACGCTCTCGGGCCGCACCCGGTCCGCCGCCTCGAAGACCGCCGCCCCCTGGGCGATCACGCACTGGGTCAGGCCGTGATGGTCCCGCAGGTCGATGAAGAGCAGCCCGCCATGGTCCCGCTTCCGGTGCACCCAGCCGGAGAGCCGCACGGTGCTGCCGGCGTCGGAGGCGCGAAGGGCGCCACAGGTATGGGTGCGGTAGGCGTGCATGGGGCGATGACCTGGCCTTGCTGGAAGTGGCGGGTAAGAGGCGCCCGGGCCCCTTCCTGTCAAGCCGCAGCGCATCCTGCACGGCTTTCCCGGCGGCTCCCCCGGCAGTAGAAGCGGGGAATGAGCCGTCGCCCGCCCGCCGAGACCCCTGCCCTCGTCACCACCGCCGAAGACCTGGCCGCCCTCTGCGAGCGCCTGCGGGGCGAGGAATTCGTCACCGTCGATACGGAATTCATGCGGGAACGGACCTATTGGCCCGAGCTCTGCGTGGTCCAGCTGGCCGGCGACCATGAGGTGGCGGTGGTGGACGCCCTGGCGGAGGGGATGGACCTCGCCCCGCTCGGCGCCCTGCTGGCCGACCCGAAGGTCACCAAAGTCTTCCATGCCGCCAGGCAGGATATCGAGATCTTCCTGCTCAAATTCGATGCCATCCCGACCCCGCTCTTCGACACCCAGGTCGCCGCCATGGTGGCCGGCTTCGGCGACCAGGTGAGCTATGACGCCCTGGCCCGGTCGCTGGCCGGGGCGCAGATCGACAAGGCCCACCGGTTCAGCGACTGGTCGGCGCGGCCCCTCTCCGCCTCGCAGATCGCCTATGCCGCGGCGGATGTGACCCATCTGCGCCGGATCTATACCGGCCTGCGCAACCGGCTGGAGCGGGAGGGGAGGCTCGACTGGGTGGCCGAGGAGATGGCCGCGCTGCACGAGCCCTCCACCTACCGGACCGAGCCGGAGAATGCCTGGGAGCGCCTGAAGCCCCGCACCAGCAACCGCCGCTTCCTCGGCATGCTGAGGGCGCTGGCGGCGTGGCGGGAGCGGGAGGCGCAGCGCATCAACATCCCCCGCCAGCGCCTGGTGAAGGACGAGACGCTGCTGGAACTGGCCGCCACCATGCCGGAGACCCCGGCCGACCTGGCGCGCGCCCGCGGCATCTCGGAAGGCTTTGCCAAGGGCCGCAGCGGCGCCGGGCTGCTGGCCGCGATCAAGGAGGCCAGGGCGCTGCCCGACAGCGCCCTGCCGGAGCCGCCGAAGGAGCGCGGCGGCGCCTCCCCCTCGCCCGCGCTCGTCGCGCTGCTGAAGGTGCTGTTGGCCGCCAAGAGCGAGGAGCACCATGTCGCACCCAAGCTGCTCGCCAGCAGCGACGACCTCGACCGGCTGGCGACCGAGGCCAGTCCGGATCTCGCCGCCCTGCATGGCTGGCGGCGGGAGGTCTTCGGCGAGGCGGCGCTGGCGCTGAAATCCGGGCGGCTGGCGCTCGGCGTCGATGGCCGGCGGGTGAAGCTGATCAAGGCGGGCTGAGACTTACGGCCATTGATGGCGAACCATCAGCGCCCCCTCGATCGCCGGGCGGTCTGCTCCGCAAGGCTTGACGACGCCGCCACGGAACCGCCACGGGCGCTCGGCATGAATGGAACATTCATGCCGCTGGTATGAGGCGGCGGGCCGGCATGGGCCGGCCTCCCGCTCACTCCCCCTCGCACTCCACCATCGCCTCCAGCCCGAGCGCCGCGCCCAGCGCTTCCACCCGGCGCTGCACGCTCTCCCCCGCGAAGACGCCGGTGCCCCTGGCGAGCCGCAGCACCAGCCGACCGCCCTGGCGGGCGAGCGAGGTGCCGGCCAGCAGGTCGGGGGTGCCGCCGCAGAGGGTGTAGGCCAACCGCAGCGCCGCCCCCAGCGCCTCCGCCCGACGGATGGTCGGCACATCCAGCAGGGCCCTGGTGGGCGTCAGATAGGGCGCGTTCGGCTCGGCCTCGTAGCGCAGCGCCGCTACCAGGGCGAGGAAGGCGCGGGCATGGTGATCGAGGCCGACGCCATGCTGGCGCAGGATGCGCAGGAAGGCCTGCTCGGCACGGTATTCCGGGTGGTCGTGGCTGCCGATATCCGACAGCCAGCAGGCCGCCTCCCGCAGCGCCCGGGCCGGGCCGTCCTGCTCGGCGAAAAGCGGGTCGGTCCAGGCCAGCAGCGCCGGCGGCAGGCGGGGTTCGCGGCCCCAGCGCAGCGCCAGCTCATGCGCCGCGGCCAGCAGCGGGTCGCTCTCCCGCACCGCATCCGGCAGCAGGCCGGCATACCAGCCCTCCCGCAGCCCGTTGGCGGAGAAGACCACCCGCCCGGCCCCGGTCGCCCGCAGCAGCCGGCGCAGCGCGACGGCCGCGAAGGGCAGGTCCCCCAGCCGCTTCTGCGGCGCGCCCGGCATCCGCTCCAGCACCCGACGGGAGGCCGCCATGACGACGCCGGCGAGGTCGCGCGCCTCCTCCCGCCGCAGCACGTAGTGATGGACGATCGCCAGAGGGTAGCCGGTCTGCGCGATATGCATCCGCGCCAGCGCCCGCCAGGCGCCGCCGACCAGATAGAGGTCGCGTCCGCTGCCCTCGGCGAGCCAGGGGACCCGGCCCAGCTCCTGCTCACAGGTCGCCCGCGCCCGCACCACGTCGCCGCCGGCCCGCTCCGCCAGCCGGATGACGCCGAGCGGGAGGGAGACGGCCCGGCTGGGCCGCCCGCGTTCCAGCCGCACCAGCTCCAGGCTGCCGCCGCCGAGATCGCCCAGGATGCCATCCGCCCGCGGGAAGCCGAGCAGCACGCCGGCGGCGGAGAGCTCCGCCTCCCGCTCCCCGGCCAGGATGCGGATCGGCACGCCCGGCATCCGCGCCTCCAGCGCCACGACGAAGGCCGGGCCGTTGCTGGCATCCCGCACCGCGGCGGTCGCCAGCACCTCCAGCGGGTCCGCCCGCATGGCACGCGCCACGGCATGGTAACGGGAGAGGACGGTCAGCGCCGCGCCGATCGCCTCCTCGTTCAGCCGGCCACTGGCCTGCAGCCCGCGCCCCAGGCCGAGCACGGCTTTCTCATTGAAGATCGCCTGCGGGTTCCGCCCCAGCCCCTCGAACACCACCAGGCGCACGGAGTTGGAGCCGAGATCGACGATCCCGCTGCGGGCGGGGCTGGCGGCCGCGGCCGGGCCGCCCTGCCAAAGACGTACGGGTGTGTCCAAGCGCCTCAGTCCTGTGCGACCCGGTCCGGCCTGGAGCGGCGCGCGGCCTGCGACGTCCCCTGGGCCGACCGCCGCAACGCGCTGCCCCGGCCTGAGAGGGAGGGGTTCGTCATGAAATACTCATGGGCCGACACGGGTTGCGCACCGGGAGCGATCCTTTTCCAGTCCCCGCCCGGCTGCAATTCCCAGCTCTGGGCGGTGTCCTTCAGGTTCACCACCATGATCTGGTCGAGGATCTGGGCATGCACGGTGGGATTCTCCACCGGCACCAGGGTCTCCACGCGCCAGTCCATGTTCCGCGCCATCCAGTCGGCGGAGGACATGTACACCCGCGCGCGGCGGGAGGGGAGGCGGTGGCCGTTTCCGAAGGCGATGATCCTGGAGTGTTCCAGGAACCGCCCGACGATCGACTTGACGCGAATATGGTCGGAGAGGCCGGGCACACCCGGCCGCAGACAGCAGATGCCGCGCACCACGCAATCCACCTTCACCCCGGCCCGGCTGGCCCGGTAGAGCGCGTCGATCAGCTGGGCATCGACCAGGCTGTTCATCTTCAGCCAGATGCCGGCCGGCTTGCCTTCCTGCGCGAAGCGGATCTCCTGCTCGATCAGGCCCAGCAGCGTCGGGCGGATGGTGAGCGGGGAGAAGGCCAGCGATTCCATCGTCTCCGGCCTCGCATAGCCGGTCATGTAGTTGAACAGCTTGCTGGCATCGCGCGTCAGCGCCGGGTCGGCGGTGAAGAAGGACAGGTCGGTGTAGATGCGCGCGGTGACGGGGTGGTAGTTGCCCGTGCCGAAATGCGCGTAGGAACGCAGCCCGCTGCCTTCCTTGCGCACCACCAGCGAGACCTTGGCATGGGTCTTCAGATCGACAAAGCCGAAGACCACCTGCACGCCGGCCGCCTCCAGCTCCCGCGCCAGGGCGATGTTGCGCTCCTCGTCGAAGCGCGCCTTGATCTCGACCACGCCGGTCACGCTCTTGCCTGCCTCGGCCGCCTCGATCAGGGCGCGGGCGATCGGGCTCTCGCGGCTGGTGCGATAGAGCGTCTGCTTGATAGCGACGACATTCGGGTCGCGCGCCGCCTGGCGCAGGAACTGCACCACCACGTCGAAGCTCTCATAGGGGTGGTGGACGACGATGTCCTTGGCGCGGATGGCGGCGAAGCAGTCGCCGCCGAAATCCAGGATCCGCTCGGGGAAGCGCGGCGTGTAGGGGGTGAAGAGCAGGTCCGGCCGGTCGTCGATGATGAGCTGCTTGAGGTCGGCGATGCCGAGCAGCCCGTCCACCACGACGACGCCGTTGCGGTCCGCATCCAGCTCCTCGGCAACGAAATCCACCATGTCGGAGGGCGTGGCGGCGGTCACCGTCAGGTGGATCGGCCGGCCGCGGCGGCGCCGCTTCAGCGCCGTCTCGTAGGAGCGGACGAGGTCCTCCGCCTCCTCCTCGAACTCCACATCGGTGTCGCGGATCAGCCGGAACAGCCCCTGCTCGGCCGGAATGAAGCCGGGGAAGAGCCGCCCGAGCGAGAGGGTGATGACATCTTCGAGCTGCACGAAGCGGATCGCGCTGCTGCCCTCGACCGCCGGCAGGCGGATGAAGCGCTCGATCTGCGGCGGCAGGGGCAGCAGCGCCCGCATGGTGCCGCCATCCTCCTCCCGCACCAGCTTGAGCACCATGCAGAGCGAGAGGTTGGTGATGAAGGGGAAGGGATGCGCCGGATCGACCGCGAGCGGCGTGAGCACCGGGAAGACCCGGTCCATGAACCAGTTCCCCAGCCAGTCGCGATCGGCATCGCTCAGCGCCTCGGCGCCGGTCAGCGCCAGGCCCGCCTCCGCAAGCTGGGCGCAGAGCCGGCGCCATTCGCGCTGCTGGCCCTCGATCAGGTCCTTGGCGCGGGCATGGATCGCCGCGAGCTGCTGGGAGGGCGTGCGGCCATCAGGCGAGAGGGTGGCGATGCCCGCGCGTTCCTGCCCGATCAGGCCGGCGACCCGGACGGAATAGAATTCGTCGAGGTTGGAGGCCGAGATGGCGACGAAGCGCAGCCGCTCCAGCAGCGGGTGCTTGGGATTCGCTGCCTCCTCCAGCACCCGCGTGTTGAAGTCGAGCCAGGAAAGCTCGCGGTTGATGAAGCGCGCCGGATCGTCGAGCGCGATGGCGGGGACGGCCGCGGGCTCGGCCGGCGGCAGGATCTGGGCGAGCGACATGGGGCGAGCCTACAGCAGGGTTGGGCCCTCCGGGCAGTCGGCTTCTCGAAGCGCCATCGAATCGTCATCCTCGGCGCCATCCTCCGCCCCCGGGCCGAAGCCGGGCAGCTCCGCCAGCGCCTCCCGCGCCAGCGCCCGGGTCACCCGCCCGCCGGCCGCCAGCGCCGCCCGGTCGAGCCGCGCCGCCGCTTCGGCGATCGCCGCCGCCTCCCGCGGCAGGCGCGTCAGCAGCCAGTCCTGCACGCCGCGCTCCACCCGGAGCTGGCGGAGCAGGAAATGCCGGCGCAGCAGCGCGGCCAGCAGCGCATCGCCGGGCGGAAGCACCGCCACCGCCGTCATGGCGCGCAGCCGGCTGCGCAGGTCGGGCAGCGTCACCGCCCAGCGCGCCGGCGCCTCCCGGCCCGCGAGCAGCACCTTCTGGCCGCGCTCGGCGCAGAGATTCAGCAGGTGCAGGAGCGCCGCTTCCTCCGGCGCGCAATCGGCATCGTCGAGCGCGAGTCCCTCGCCCGGCGGCACCGCGGGCCAGCCGCGCACCGAGAGCCCGTCCAGCACCGGCCAGCCGCGCGCGGCGGCGAAGCCGCGCAGCATGTGCGTCTTGCCGGTCGCGGCCTGGCCGAAGAGCGCGAGTCGCCCGCCCGGCCAGGAATCCGGCCGGCGCAGCCAGGCCAGCGCCGCGGCATTGCTGGCATCCTCCAGCAGCTCCGCCAGGTCGAAGGAAGCGGCGATGGGCAGCGGCAGCGCGAGCTGCCGGCCGGAGGATGCCGCGGCCATGGCCATCAGAGCCCCGTGCGCGGCGGGTCGAGGTAGAGCGGGCTTTCCAGGTAGCGGCGCAGCCAGTAGCGCGCGATCACGCCGATGATGGCGGCCAGCGGCACGGCCAGCAGCACGCCGAGGAAGCCGAAGGCGACGCCGCCGGCGAAGAGCGCGAAGATCACCCAGACGGCGTGCAGCTCCACCCGGTCCCCCAGCAGGCGCGGGTAGATGATGTAGCCCTCCACTACCTGCCCGGTGACGAAGACCGCCAGCACGGCCAGCACCCAATTCCAGGTGCCGAACTGCGCGAGGGCCAGGGCGAGCGCCGCGATCAGCCCGGTGATGGAGCCGATATAGGGGATGAAGGAGAGGATGCCGGCCATCAACCCGACGGTCAGGCCAAGCTCCAGCTGCAAGGCCGAGAGCGCCGCAGCGTAGTAGATGGCGAGCAGCGCGCAGCAGAGGAGCTGGCCGCGCAGCCAGGCCGAGAGCACCCGGTCCGTATCCCGCGCGAGCTGGCGGAGCGTGGCGGCGGAGCGGCGCGGCAGCCAGGCATCGATGCGGACCAGCATGCGCGGCCAGTCGCGCAGCAGGTAGAAGCCGACCACCGGCGTGACGGTGACATAGGTGAAGACGTTGAACAGCGCGACGCCGCCGCCGATCAGCCGGGCGGCGGAGGTGCCGAGATAGGAGATGATCGCCCCCGCCTGGCCGACCGCGAGGTCCTGCAGGCGGTTGTCGAAGATCTCCGGCCCCAGCCGCTCCGCCAGCGCCGTCATCGCGTCCCCCACCGCTTGGCTGACGCCCAGCACATAGCTCGGCAGGCGCTGCAGCAGGATGCCGACCTGCGCGATCAGCAGCGGGTAGAGCAGCAGCAGGAACAGCAGGGCGAAGGCGACTAGGGCGAAGATCAGCAGCAGGGCCGCGAGGCCGCGCGGCACGCCGATGCGGGTCAGCCGCGTCGCCACCGGGTCGAGGAAATAGGCGATGACGGCGGCCAGCACGAAGGGCGTCAGGATCGGCGAGAAGATCCAGAGGCCGAGCAGCAGCGCCGCCACGAATCCGGCGAAGAGCGCGATGCGCTGCCCGCGCGTGGCGACGCGCGCCTGGCCGTTCGGCCGCGCCGGCGGGGGTGGGCCGGGTTCCGGGCGCGGCCGTGCGGCCGGCGGCTCCGCGGCGGCCGGTCGGGCCGGCACCCGCTCGGGCGGCAGCAGCTTCATGGCCGCCCCCCCGCCGCGCGCGGGCGGCGCAGCGTGGCCGCGACATAGGCAGCGCCCGAGCCGAGCGTCGTCGCCGCCACTGCCCAGATCATCGCGGTCAGCAGCCCGTCCGCCGAGAGGCCGAAACCCGCCAGCAGCAGGGCGAGCGCGGCGAGGCCGATCTGCAGCACGGTGTTCAGCTTGGAGACGAAGAGCGGCCTGATCGGCTGCGGCTGGCCGAGCACCCAGAAGACCAGCACGCCGCCCACGATCACCATGTCCCGGAACACCACCAGGATCGCCAGCCAGTCCGGCAGCACGCCGATGGCAGCCAGCGCCACATAGACCGAGACGAGCAGCGCCTTGTCCGCCACCGGGTCGAGCATGGCGCCGAGCGCGCTGCGGGCGTTCAGCACCCGCGCGAGCCAGCCATCCACCCCGTCCGAGATGCCGGCGCCGACGAAGACCAGGAAGGCCCAGTCCAGCCGGTGCTGCAGGATGAGCCAGATGGTCGCCGGCACGGCGCAGATCCGCGCCAGCGTGATCAGATTGGGCAGGGTGAGCAGGACGGCGGGCGGCGCGGCCTCGGTCCCCTCGCCCTCCCGGCGCGGGTCAGAAGGTTCCGGCAAGGCCCAGTCGCCAGGATTCGCCTGGCCGCATCCCGGCCGCCGGCACCAGCGCGACGCCGAGCCCGGCGAGGTCCCCGGCCGCGATCTCGGCCGGCGCCCGCAACCCCAGCCGCAGCCGCGCCGCATCCACCGCGATCGCCTGGATATCGACCGAGGCGACGGGCCCCGCGCCCTTCAGGCGCCGCATCAGCTCAAGCCATTCACCCATGCTGCGGTAGGTGGCGACGGCCTCCACCCAATTCGAGGCCGGGCCGCCCGCGCCGGGCGCCGAAGGCGTGCCGGGCGCGGCAGGCGCGCCGGCGACCGGCGGCAGGCCGGGCACCCGGCCACCCAGCGCCGAGCGCACCCGGCCGGCGTTGAAATTCACCGTGATGCGGCCGCTGTAGCGGGTGGGGGAGGTGCGCTCCTGCTCGATGACGATCGAGCTCACCATGTCCTCGATCTGCGAATCCGACAGGTTCGGGGCGGTGATCCCCGCCTCGGCGGCCATCTGCTGGAAGGCGGCGCGGCGGCCGGCGGCGAGCGCCCGCTCACGCGCGAGGACGCCGTTCTCGGCGGTTGCCTCGGCCGGGACGCCGCGCTGGGTGAGATTGAGCGCCGACGCCTCGGCCACGGGGACAGGCGCGGCGGGCGGCGGGAGGAGCTGCGCCGCCGCTGGCTGGGCCAGTACCCAGGCGAGGCAGGCCCCGGCGGCCAGCGCGGTTGGACGCTGTGCCACGCCCCTCAGGAATCCCGGCATCGGCCCCTCCTGCTCCGGCCGGGTCGTGCCGGCCACGCTGCGCTGCCCGCGGGACACCCCGGCGGGGCCGGCAGCATACCGCGGAGGTTGGACTGGACCGTTACCGCCTCGCGCGGCCAAGTTGGCGGCGCGCGGCAATGCCGACCCCGGCATGGCATCTCTGGACTCGGGTGCGCGGCGCGCGTAGGGCGCGGCGACCACGGCCGTGACGCCGCCGCAACCCCCTTAGCCGATCGGAGGCCGCCCTGACCAGTTCCCCCAAGATCACGCCCGAGATCGCGTCCCCGGGGAGCCTGACCTACCGCGAGGCCGGCGTGGACATCGAGACCGGCGATGCGCTGGTCGAGGCCATCAAGCCGCTGGCGAAGTCCACCAGCCGCGCCGGCACCATGGGCGGCCTGGGCGGCTTCGGCGCGCTCTTCGACCTGAAGGCCGCCGGGCTGAAGGACCCCGTCCTCGTCTCCTCGACCGATGGCGTCGGCACCAAGCTGCGGGTCGCGATCGATGCCGGGCAGCATGCCACGGTCGGCATCGATCTCGTCGCCATGTGCGTGAACGACCTGGTGGTGCAGGGGGCGGAGCCGCTCTTCTTCCTCGACTACTTCGCCACCGGGAAGCTGAAGCTGGAGCAGGCCAGGGCCGTGATCTCCGGCATCGCCGAGGGCTGCCGGCAGGCCGGCTGCGCCCTGGTCGGCGGCGAGACCGCCGAGATGCCGGGGATGTACGCCGCCGAGGATTACGACCTCGCCGGCTTCTCGGTGGGCGCCGCCGAGCGCGGCGCGCTGCTGCCGAAGGATGTCGGGCCGGGTGACGTGCTGCTCGGCCTCGGCTCGGCCGGCGTGCATTCCAACGGCTTCTCCCTGGTGCGGCGGGTGGTCGCGGCGGCGGGGCTGACGCTCGCCGATCCGGCGCCCTTCGCCGCCGGGAAGAGCCTGGGCGAGGCACTGCTGGCGCCGACCCGGATCTATGTAAAATCGCTGCTGGCGCTGCACCGCGCCGGGCTGCTGAAGGCGGCGGCCCACATCACCGGCGGCGGCCTGCCCGGCAACCTGCCGCGGGTGCTGCCGGAGGGCGTCTCGGCCGTGGTGGATGCCGCCGCCTGGCCGGTGCCGCCGGTCTTCGGCTGGCTGGCCCAGGCCGGCAATGTCACGGCGGATGAGATGCTGCGGGTGTTCAATTGCGGCATCGGCATGGTCGTGGTGGTCGCGGCCGAGGCGGCGGAGCAGGCCGCGGCGCAGCTCGCGGCGGCGGGCGAGCAGGTCTTCCGCATCGGCCGGCTGGAGGCCGCTTCCGGCCCGGCGGGCCTGCGCATCGACAACCTGCCGGCAGGCTGGCCGCGCTGATGGCGCGCAAGCGCACCGCCATCCTGATCTCCGGCCGCGGCTCCAACATGGCCGCGCTGCTGGCGGCGGCGCGCGACCCGGCCTACCCGGCCGAGATCGCGCTGGTGCTGTCCAACCGCACCGATGCCGGCGGCCTGGCCCGCGCGGCCGAGGCCGGCGTGCCGACCGCGGTGGTCGAGAGCCGCGGCTTCCGCGGCGACCGGGCGGGCTTCGAGGCGGCGATGGAGCGGGTGCTGGCCGAACACCGGATCGAGCTGATCGCGCTCGCCGGCTTCATGCGCGTGCTGACGCCGGATTTCGTCGCGCGCTGGGAGGGGCGGCTGGTGAATGTCCATCCCTCCCTGCTGCCGGCCTTCCCGGGGCTCGATACGCATGAGCGGGCGATCGCCGCCGGCGTCCGGCTGCATGGCTGCACCGTCCATCTGGTAAGCGCCGGGGTGGATGAAGGGCCGGTCCTGGTGCAGGCCGCGGTGCCCGTGCTGCCGGGTGACACGCCAGCGGCGCTGGCGGCGCGGGTGCTGGAGCAGGAGCACTGGATCTACCCGGCGGCCCTGGCCTGGCTGGCGGCCGGCAAGGTCCGGCTGGAGGCCGGGCGGGCGGTGGTCGAGGGCACGCCGGCGGCCGCGGGCGCGCTGGTCAACCCCTTGCCGGAACCGTCCGCGCTTCCTAAACCCGGAGACCGGATCGGATGAGGGGTGCGGCTGTGGCCGAGAAGGAAAGCTACGAATTCGCGGCGACTGATGCGAAGGACATCCTCGCCGACCGGCAGCGCGGTTGGGAGGGCTTCACCCAGTTCGTGACCTGGGGCGTCGCCATCAGCGTGCTCGTGCTGGTGGCGCTGCTGCTCTTCGTCGCCTGACCGGGCCGGCCGCCTGGCGCGGCCGACCACAGGCATGCCGGGGCAGGCCCTATGGGACACCGCCGGCGGGGAGGGTCGATCCCCGCCAGCGAATCGTCCCGGAACTGCCGGCAGGTCGCCCCGCGCCCGAGCGGGGCGCTCGGCACCCCGCCTACCCCGTCAGTTCACCATCGCCCCGGTTGCCTGCACCACGGCACCCCAGGCCAGCCTTTCCCGCCGGCCGAGCGCCGCCAGCTCCTCCGGCGTCGAGGGCTCCGGCACCGCGCCCTGCTGGCGCACTACCTCGATGAAGGAGGGCGCCTTCATCGCCTCCCGCACCGCCGCGTTGATCCGCTCCAGCACCGCGGGCGGGGTCTTCGCCGGCGCGTAGATCGCCTTCCACAGGCCCGAGGTCAGGTCCACGCCGAAGTTCGCGACCGGCGGCGCACCCGGCAGGATGTCCAGCGGCCGCTGGGCGATGACCGCGACGCAGCGCGTCTTGCCGTCCCGCGTCAGCGTCTCCGCCCCGCCGGCCGGCATGGCCATGCAGTCGATCTGCCCGGACATGATGGCCTGCATCGCCGGCGCCTGGCTGGTGAAGGGGACATGCAGCATCTCCACGACCCGGGCGCGCAGGATCCGCTCCATGGCGAGGTGGGAGGTGCTGGCGACACCCCAGGAGGCGAAGGTGAGCTTGCCCGGCGCGGCCTTGGCGGCGGCGATCATCGCCTCGAAGTCCCGGAGCTGCGGCTGGGAGGGGCCGACCACCACGCCGAAGGGGAAATGCGCCACCAGGCTGATCGGGGCGAAGTCCCGCTCCGGGTCGTACTGCAGGGTCCGGTAGGAGGACGGGTTGATCGCCTGGGTATCGACGATGCCCATCCAGAGCGTGTAGCCATCCGGGGCGGAGCGCGCCGCGGCGGTGGCGCCGACGCCGCCCCCGGCCCCCGCCCGGTTCTCCACCACCACGGGCTGGCCGAGCACGGGGGTCAGCGCCTGGGCCATGGCCCTGCTGACAATGTCGTTCAGCCCGCCCGGGGCGAAACCGGAGATGATGCGGAGCGGCCGGTCCGGATAGGCGGCAAGCGCGGGCGCGGCGAGGGGAAGGCTGGCGGCCGCGCCAAGGAGGCAGCGACGGGTGAGCAGGGACATGCGGTCTCCAGGCTTGGACTGAGACCGGCTTTTCCCCCACTTCCGCAAGCCTGCCGCGCCGGGTGCCTTTGATCAAGGGGCCACGAAACGCGAAGCGCCTCCGTGCCGGGGCACGGAGGTGCGGTGCTGGCTCACGGATATGCGAGACGATAGGGCGCGCGGGCCGGCTTGGCCCGCGGCCCGAGACCTCAGCCGACGATCTCGGTGCCCGAGAAGAAGAAGGCGATCTCGATGGCGGCGTTCTCGGCGCTGTCCGAGCCGTGCACGCTGTTCGCCTGGATGCTCTCGGCGAATTCCTTGCGGATGGTGCCCGGGGCGGCATTGGCCGGGTTGGTGGCGCCCATGATCTCGCGGTTGCGGGCGACGGCGTTCTCGCCCTCGAGCACCTGCACCACCACCGGGCCGGAGGTCATGAAGGAGACGAGGTCCTTGTAGAAGGGCCGCTCCTTGTGCACGGCGTAGAAGGCGCCGGCCTGCGCCTCGGACAGGTGCAGGCGCTTCTGCGCGACGATGCGGAGCCCCGCCTCCTCGAACTTCGCGTTGATCTTGCCGGTCAGGTTCCGGCGGGTGGCGTCCGGCTTCAGGATGGAGAGGGTGCGCTCGACGGCCATGGGGCGTTCCTTTGGCGTTGGGAAGGGTCGCGCGCCCGATAAGCGGGGTCCGGGCGGGATGCAAGCCCAACCCGCCGCGCCCCTGCGCGTTGGCATGGCATGACCGATAACAAGCGCCGCGAGGAACCCCCGCCTCGGCAGGGCTACATCCCCCGCCCCCCGAGCCAGGCCGATATCGACCTGGTCAGCGGCCAGCAGGGCCTGATCGAGGATGAATGGGCCGGCGAGCCGGCCGCACCGAAGGAAAAGCCGGGCCTGGAGGAGGCGGATCCGGAGAAGCAGCCGAGCTGAGCCGCCGCGCCGGCGGCGCGGAACAGGCCCGGCGGCCGGACTGCGGTAACAGCGTCCGGCATCCGGGGCTCTCCTGCCATCCGTGACCTGCTGGTACCACCCAGGCAGATTCACGCTCCCGGGCGTTTCCGCCCGTCCGCGATCTGCCTGGGTGGTGCCTGACGAGCAGATTCACGCTCCCGGGCGTTTCCGCCCGTCCGCGATCTGCTCTAGGAGAGGCCGGCCATGACCGTCCTCGCCATCCGCGACCTCACGCTCCACATCGCCGGCCGCGCCCTGCTGGAGGGCGCCGACCTGATCGTGGACCCCGGCCGCAAGGTCGGCCTGGTCGGGCGCAACGGCGCCGGAAAATCCACCCTGCTGAAGGCCATCGTCGGGGACCTGCACCCGGATGGCGGCGAGATCCGCCTCGCCACCCGCGCCCGCCTCGGCCATGTGGCGCAGGAAGCGCCGGGCGGCCCGGCCAGCCTGCTGGAAACGGTGCTGGCCGCGGATACCGAGCGCGCGGCGCTCCTCCAGGAGCTGGAGGGCCACCCGGACGCCCACCGCCTGGCCGAGATCCATGAGCGGCTGATCGCCATCCAGGCGGACAGCGCCCCGGCGCGCGCCGCGACCATCCTGGCCGGCCTCGGTTTCGATGCCGCGGCCCAGGCCCGGCCGATCGCCGAGTTCTCCGGCGGCTGGCGGATGCGCGTCGCCCTCGCCCGCGCCCTGTTCCCCGAGCCCGACCTGCTGCTGCTGGACGAGCCGACCAACCATCTCGACCTCGAGGCCACCATGTGGCTGGAGGGCTGGCTGCAGCGTTTTTCCGGTGCCGCCATCGTCGTCAGCCACGACCGCGGCCTGCTGGACCGCTGCGTCAACGCCATCGCCCATCTCGATCGCAGCAAGATCACCCTCTACCCCGGCGGCTTCGAGAATTTCGTCCGCGTCCGGTCGGAACGCCAGGCACAGCAGCAGGCGCAGAACGAGAAGCTGACCACCGAGCGCGCCCGCATCCAGGCCTTCGTGGACCGCTTCCGCGCCAAGGCGACCAAGGCCCGCCAGGCGCAGTCCCGGCTGAAGGCGCTGGAGCGCATGCCGCCGATCGAGGCGGTGGTCGAGGACACCGTCACCCGCTTCGCCTTCCCCGAGCCGACCGCCCTGCCCCCGCCGGTGCTCTCCATCACCCGCGGCAGCGCCGGCTATGACGGCAGGCCGGTGCTGCAGGGGCTGAACCTGCGGCTGGACCAGGAAGACCGGATCGCCCTGCTGGGCGCCAATGGCAACGGCAAGTCCACCCTGGCGAAGGTGCTGGCCGGACGGCTGGCGCCGATGGCCGGCGAGACGCATCGCGCGCCGAAGCTGAAGGTCGGCTATTTCGCGCAGCACCAGGCGGAGGAGCTGGACCCGCGCGGCACCCCGCTCTCCCACATGCAGGCGGCGCTGCCGCGCGCGACCGAGACGCAGTGCCGCAGCCAGCTCGCCCGCTTCGGCCTGGATGCGGAACGCGCGGAGACGCTGATCTCCTCCTGCTCGGGCGGCGAGAAGGCGCGGCTGCTGCTGGCGCTCTGCACGCGGGAGGCGCCGCACCTGCTGATCCTCGACGAGCCGACCAACCACCTCGACATCGATGCGCGCGAGGCGCTGGTGAAGGCGCTGGCCGAGTTCGGCGGCGCCGTGGTGCTCATCACCCACGACCCGCATCTGGTGGAGCTGGTGGCCGACCGGCTCTGGCTGGTGGCGGACGGCACGGCGCGCGCCTTCGATGGCGACCTCGACGAGTACCGCGCCCTGCTGGCCGAGCGCGCGCGCCCCGCGGCAAAGGCCGAGGCCGCGCCGACGCGGCGCGACGAGCGACGCGAGCGGGCCGAGGCACGCACGGCGCTGGCGCCGCTGCGCGAGAGGCTGAAGAAGGTCGAGGCGCAGCTGGCGAAGCTGCAGGCCGAGGCGGGCACGATCGACACCGCGCTGACCGATCCGCGGCTCTACGCCAACAACAACGCGGAGCTCATCACCCGCGCGACAGCTCGGCGCGCGGCGATTGCGAAGGAGGTCGAGGCGCTGGAGACAGAGTGGCTGGAGCTGCAGGAGAAGCTGGAAGCGGCGTAGCCGCGTCCTCCGCCGCCCCGGCGAGACAGGCCGCGGCGGCGGCGTGCCTCATACCTGGCTCATGACATGCTGACGCATGGCCTGCCTCAAACGCCGGCGGCCCTCCGGGCCTTGGCTTCGCGGCATGGGCCGCGGCGCGCCTTCGCGCGCCCGGCCCGCTCCGCGGGCCGCAGGTCGGGACTTCATGCGCCAAATTTCACAGCCGCTCGACAGCCGTCAGCAGACAGCCCGGGCGCGCCGTGTGGATGTTGACGTAGCGCGTGCGCGCATCGGCTAGCGCACGCATCAGGACCGGCGCGACATCCTTGCCCTCGCTCACCGCGCCAAGATCGTAAAGGCACATCTCCTCCGCATCATAGGACCGTACGGAGATGCTGGCGTTCGCCAGCACAATCGGCGCGATCTCGTTCGCCGCCGCGAAGCGCGTGCAGTCCCGTGCATGCAGGAAGATCGGGCTTGGCGTCCAGTAGATGCCCTGGGGGTGTGGCAGGTGGTAGCTGCCGAGCAGCATCGCGTCGCCCTCTTCGCCAAGCTGCAGGCAATGCCGGCAGGGGAAGCCCGGACCGTCCGCGACGCGCCGTTGCAGCACCTGGCTGCGATCGTCGCGGCCGGTCACGCGCCAGCGTGCGGCGGTCTCGCTTGGAATGGCGACGCAGCGGAAGGCGGTCATGGCGGGCTCCTCATCCGATGCCCGGAGCATGGCGCGGCCGCAAAGCGGCCGGCCATCCGCCCGTTGCGGCTTTGCGAAAGGCGGCGTCACCACGGCGCAACCGCCGGTTACAGGCGCGAATCATCCGCCGCGTAAATCGGCTTCATTCAAAGCCGGCATTGGGCAGGACGTGCGCCAGCGCGCATCTTCCGCGGCGACGGCGGCGCATATGGCGCCGCACCGGACGACAGACCCCGGACATCAAGAGACAGGAGGACCCCCATGATCCGCACCCTCGCCCTGGCTTCCGCCATCGCCCTTGGCACCCTCGGCGCCGCGCATGCACAATCCGCGCCGCAGCTCATCGGCGGCGGCAGCGACGCCGCCGTTGTCTATGGCGCCCCTTCGCACAATATTGCCGGCGGCGGCAGCGTGCTGCTCTCGGGCGGTGGCGACAACCGCAGCTTCCGCTACGAGGCGCTGCAGGCGCAGCCCGGCCGCGTCGCGGCGATCCAGGGCGGCGGTGCCGACCGGCAGATCGTCTATGCGCCGGCCAGCAGCGCGCAGGTTGTGCAGACCACGGCCCGCGGCATCCGCGGCTGAGGCGGGTGCGGCGCGCGGCGGTGGCGTGTTCGGCACGACATCGCCGGTTGCGGCCGCCCCCTGCATCATCAGCGCGGCAAATCACCACCATCCAGGCCGCGCATTGGGACCATGCAACGCCACACCCCAACTGAGAGCGTGACAGGGCGACGCAGCGTCGCCCGCTGAGACAGACGAAAGACACTCACCATGTTCCGCACCATGCTTCTTGCTTCCACCCTCGCGCTCGGCCTGACCGGCGGCGCGCTTGCGCAGGGCGGCCCGAGCCTTGTCGGTGGCGGCCCGAATGCGCAGGTGACCTATGACGCGCCGAGCCGGAATGTCGTCGGCGGCGGTCTTGCCACCATCATCGGCGGGGGCAGCAACCAGCGCCTGGCCTATGGCGGCACGCCGACCACCCTGGCGCCAAACGGCCAGATCGCGGAGATCACCGGCGAGGCCGGAAACCGGCACGTCCAGTATCGCAGCCCTGCGCCCATGGCGGCCTCCGGCCTGCTGGCCGGCCAGCCGGCGCATAACGGCGGCTGAGCCAGTGCGGCGGGGACATGCGCCCCGCCCGCTCCGGCGGATGGCGTTCCTGCCTGAACGCCATCCGCTGTCGGTTCTTCGTCGCACAGAGTCACGCGTTCGGTCCTGCACGGCCTTCCGCGCTCTGCGCTAACCGTCGTGCACCACGCCCGCCAGCCTGGGATCCCACAGCCAGGGCGGATCCGGAAGAACGGGGACGCCGCCCTGCGCCCGCGGCGCGGGACGATGGCGCGCGGCGCCCGCCAGCAGCGCCTCGCCCTGCGGCGAGAGGCGCAGCGGATCCTTCGCCAGCAGCGGGCGCTTCGGCCCGCTGCGCAGGCGCTGGATGACCTCCCGCAGGATCAGATCCGTCACCTGGAACACCGTATCCGCCGCGCGCAGCACCGCATACACCTGGCCTTCGGTCGCGGCTCCTGCGGCGATCGCGCGCAGCATGGCGCGCTCCGTCTCCCCCAGCCCATCCACCGTCCAGGGCAGGTCACGCAGGTGGCGCCGCATCGTCGCGGCCAGGAAGGGCAGCGCCAGCTTCCGCCGCGTCAGCGCATCCAGCGCGCGCGGATCGGGCGCTGAGAAGGCATCCCAGGCTTCCGCCCCCTGTTCGATCTGCAGATCGGTCAGCGGCGCCGGTTGCAGCGCGGCCAGCGCTGCATCCGGCAGTTCCGGAAAGCCGCGCAGGCCATCCGCCGGCATCAGCCAGAGCCGCCCGCGGAGTTGCCGCTTCTCCGCCAGCAGCGAGAGGATGCGGATCAGCGCCGCCTGGTCCCAGAGGTCATGCTCGAACCAGAGATGCACCGCGTGATGCCTGTGCAGCCCGTTCAGCGCGGCGTATTCGCGCCCCAGCCGCAGCCGTACCTGCCCGACATCCTGCCCCGCATGCAGCGCGACGAAGCGTGCCCGCAGGCCGAGCCAGGCGAGCAGATCGCCCTCGTCCCGCGCCGGGCCGACGCAGACCGGATCGGAGAAGCAGAGATAGTCACCCGCGACACCCGCGCGCGGCAGGATCTCCCGCAGGTCGTCGCCGCAGCGGAGATGGAGCGTGCTCACGCCTGCATCAGTCCGGGTTCCCGCATGCTTTGTCGCGCCCTCTCCATCGGCACCACCGCCCCTGTCGGAAAGCCTCCGCCGCCCGGGCCGTGCACCGGTGGTGGCCTTTCCTCCACGGCAGGCCGGCTTGCCACCGGCCTGCCGGGCAGCATGCGCCCCCGGCCCCCGCCGATGCCAGGCCTCAGTTCAGCGTCAGGCCCAGCCGCTTGATCATCGCCCGGTCCTCCTCCACCTGCTGGCGGACGAAGGCTTGGTATTCCTCCGGCCCCTTGTACATCACCGGCATGTCGAAACGCTCAAGGATCGCCAGATGCGCGGGATCCTCCAGCGCCGGCCGGAAGATGTCGTGCACGGCGCGCACCACGCCCGGGTCCATCCCCTTCGGCCCGGCGATGCCATAGGGCGAGGCGCTGACGATATCGATGCCGGTCTCGCGCAGCGTCGGCGTGTCGGGGAATCGCTTCGCGCGCTGCTCGCCCCAGGTGACCAGCAGGCGCGCGCGGCCATCCTCAACCAGTTGTGCCCAGCCGCTGCTGTCCACCAGCGCGTCGATCTGCCCGCCGAGCAGCGCATTCATGTTCTCGGCGAAGCCGCGGAAGGGGATATGCGTCCAGTCGATCCCGCGCTCCGACGCGATGCGCTCCATCGTCAGGTGCAGGGAGGTGCCGACGCCCGGCGTGCCGTAATTGATCTTCCCGGCGTTCTTCTTCGCGTGGTCGAGGAATTCGGGGAAGGTCTTCCACGGCGCATCGGCCCGCACCACCACGCCGAACAGGTAGCCGCAGAGATGGATGGCATAGGTGAAGTCGTTCACCGGGTCCCACATCGGCCGGCTCGACATCAGCGGCGTGCGCCAGACGGTGACCGGCATCTGCCCCAGCGTGTAGCCGTCCGGCTTCTCGGTCAGCATGGCCTGCGCGCCCAGGATGCCGCCGGCGCCCGACTTGTTCTCGATCACCACCGGCTGGCCGGCGCGGCGGGCGGCGGCCTCGCACAGCGCGCGCATCTGCACATCGGTCGTGCCGCCCGGCGCCCAGGGCACGTACATGCGAATGGGGCGATTGGGAAACCCTGCCTGGGCGATGGCGGGCGCGGCGAGCGTGGCGGCGCCCAGCGCCAGCGCCGCGCGGCGGCGGATGCGAAGTGTCATGGCGGTTCCTCTCCCGGATGGGCCGGCAACGCGGCAGGGCCGCGCGGGTTGGCGCGGCAACGGCCGCAGGTGAACCTGTCCGGCCCCGCCGGCAACCGTCACGCGATGCATGCCGGGGCTGCATGCCCTGCAATCCGCGCATGTGGCGCTGTGGCCCGGCTGCCGTCAGGCAGCCGGGCCCCGGGCATCAATCCATTTTAAGCCCGAGCTTCCGGATGATCGCGCTCTCCTCCGCATAGAGCTTGCGCGCGAAACTCGCATACTCCTCCGGCCCCATGTAGCGCAGCGGCATGTCGTAGCGTTCGAGGGTCGCGACGTGCTGCGGGTCGAACAGCGCCTCCTTGAAGGCGTCGTGCAGCACGCGCACCACGCCGGGGTCGATGCCCTTCGGCCCGCCGAGGCCGAAGGGGCTGTCCGCCACGATGTCGATGCCCACCTCGCGCAGGGTCGGCACGTTAGGGAAGCGCTTGGCCCGCTCCGCGGTCCAGACCACCAGCAGCCGGAGCCGCCCCTCCTCCACCAGCGGCGCCCAGCCAGTGCTGTCGGTATTCACCATGGTCTGGCCGGACAGCACCGCCTGGATGTTGTCCGCGCCGCCGCGGAAGGGCACGTGCAGCCACTCGATGCCGAGCTGCTCCGCGATGCGCTCCATCGTGATGTGCAGCGTGCTGCCGACGCCGGGCGTGCCGTAGGTGACCTTGCCGGGATTGGCCTTGGCATAGGCAACAAGCTCCTGCCAGGTCTTCCAGGGCTGGTCGGCCCGGACCACCACGCCGAAGACATAGCCGGTCAGGTGGATGATCCAGGAGAAGTCGGTCGCCGGGTCGAAGCTCGGCCGCCGCGACATGGCGGGCAGGCGGAAGATGCTGATGGGCATCTGGCCGATCAGGTGGCCGTCGCCCTTCTGCTCCTGCGCCATCATCAGCGCGCCGAGCGTGCCGGTCGCGCCCGGCTTGTTCTCGACGACGACCGGCTGGCCGAGCTTCCTCGAGGCGATCTCCGACAGCACCCGCAGATGGGTATCGGAGGAGCCGCCAGGCAGCCAGGGCACGATCAGCCGGACGGGGCGGCTGGGGAAGCCGGCCTGGGCGATGGCCGGGCTGGCCAGCGCCGCGGCGCCAAGCGCAAGCGCGCTCCGCCGCCCGATGGGGCGGCCAATAATGGGAAGCATCCTCGGGGTTCCTCCGGTCTGCGGCCTCTGCGGGCCAGGCGCGCAGAGTGCGCAGCCCGGCGCCGTTGCGCAACCGCCGCCCTCCCCCTGTTCCGCACAAGGACCGGCGCAGCCATGCAGCCGCGGGCGCCTGCCCGCATCGTCGCGGCGGACGGGGAGCAGGACGGAGGCCGGGCGGGTTCATGCCAACGGCCGTTGATGGTGACCCATCAACGGCCCCTCCAGCGCCGGGCGGTTTGCTCCGCAAAGCTTGGCGCCGCCACGGGCGCTCGGCATGAAGGGAACAGTCATGCCGCCGGCATCAGATCGCCCGGAAGAAGTACTCGCCCAGCGTCTTGAAGCCGAGCCGGAACAGCACGATCGTGCTCGCGGGATAGAGGGTCTGGGTCGTCGGGTCCTCGGCGAAGCGCTTCAGGAAGCGCCCTTCCAGGATGAAGCACTCATCCTCATAGCCGGCGAAGCCCTGCACCAGCACCGGGCGGCCGAGGCCGAGATCGTACCTGCCCGAGACGCCGACGCGCCAATACTCGCTGATGCGGCCGCTGATGCCGGCCGAGACCTCCTCGCGCGAGCGCGACGGCACCAGATAGGGCAGCGGCACCGAATAGAGATAGCCGGCCGAGAAGGTGACCGGCCCCACCGTCAGGTTCGCCACCGTGTCGGCCAGCTTGGTGTTCAGCGGCTGCTCGCTATCGGTCCGGACCCGCCCGATGGTCTCGAACCAGGGCACCGGCGCGACCCGCAGCCGCGCCACATAGTCCGAGGCGCGGCGGTCGAGCCCGGAGCCCGGATAGGGGTTGTCGGTGCGGAAATGGTCGTCGAGCCGGAAGGAGCGGCCGACCAGCCCCTCCACCTGGCCGCCATTCGGGAAGTCCCAGGCGCTGCGCAGGGCGGTATCCACGCGGGTGCCGCCCTCCTGCCGGTCGCGGCCGGTGAAGCGGTTCAGGGCGAAGAGGTTGGCGTCGGTGAACTCGAAATCGACGCTGTCCTCGTTCGGGATCTCGCGCTGCGGGCCGGTGCGCGGGCCGCTGACGAACTGCACCCGCGGCTCGATGGTCTGGGTGCCGTACTCGCCGGCGGAGCGGATGAAGGGCATGCGCCAGTCGATGGCGGCGCGGAGGTTGCCGATGCCGCGCGTGCCATTGGCATCCGGCAGGTTGATCGGCGGTTCCTGCTGGCCGCGCGCCCGGTAGCCGATCGCCTCGGTCTGCAGCTTGAAAGTCCAGAGGCCGCCGAACTGGTCAACCTCCGGCCGCTCCCAGCGGGCGCGCGCCGCCAGGCGCTGGGATTCGCTACCGATCTCGCGGTAGATGCCCAGCAGGCCCGCATCCATGGTCAGGAAGCCGCCCAGCACCTTCTCGCGCGGCGCCTGCTCGACATAGATGTTGGGCAGGACGTAGGGGACCTGTCGCGTGTCGTCCACGCTGCGCAGGCCCTGATAGGCGCGGGCATCGAAGCGGGCATAGCCGGTCGTGCCCCAGAAGCCCTCGGTATAGACCTGGCTGGTTAGCACCCGCCGGTACTCGTAGCGGAAGGTGCGCAGGTAGAGTTCGCTGCTGGCGCGGTTCAGGTCGAAGCCGGTGCGCCAGTTCTCGTCGATGGTGAAGCGGCCCTTCAGGAAGATGTGGCCCGCCAGCTCCTCCTTGCCGCCGACATCCTTGCCGTTCAGCCCGCCGATCGAGGCGCTGCCCTGGATCTCGCCGAAATTGAACAGCTTGCGGTATTCGAGGCCGAGATTCGGATACTGGCGGGAGGAGATGATCGGCGTGATCGTCAGGTCCGACGTCTCGTCGATCGCCCAGAAATAGGGGGTCTGGAAGAACGCACCGAGGAAGCGGGTATAGCCGAATTGCGGGAAGAGGAAGCCCGAGGCGCGCGGCGTCGCGGGATCGGGGTGCGAGAGATAGGGCGTGTAGAGCACCGGCACGCCGAACATGCGCACGGTGGCGTCGCGGTAGGAGATCCGCAGCGCCTCCTTGTCCTGGGTCGCCCGGCGGGCCTGCACCTGCCAGAGCGGCGGCGCACTGGGATTGTCCGGGCAGAGATCGCAGGAGGAATAGGCGACGCGCGACAGCTCGTTGATCGTGCCGCCGGTGCGGCGGGCGCCATTCGCGGCCATGCGGGCATTGCCGGCGAGCAGCGCGCGCACGCCCTCCAGCACGCCGTCGCGGAAGCGGTCCTTCAGCTCCGCCTCATCCGCGAAGAGTACGGTGCCGTCGGGCTCCAGCAGCTGGATGTTGCCGCGGGCGGTGACGACGCCGGTATTGCGGTCATAGGTGAACTCGTCGGCCCGCAGCAGCCGCTCGCCCTGCCAGGCCTCCACCTTGCCCCGGGCGGTGACCAGCCCGCGTTCGCGGTCATACTCCACCTCATCGGCGGTGAAGGTCACCGGGGCGTTCGGGTCCTGGCGCGGGCCGGCGCTGCCGAAGCCGGCGAAGGGCGAGACGCGGGCGGCGCCCGGCTGGCCGGTGCCCTGGGCCGGCGGCGTGTCGCGCGGCGTCACGCTCGGCGCGTCGAACTGCGCCCAGGCGGCGCCGGGCAGGCCGAGGAACAGCGCGGCCAGCGCGCCGCGCAGGCGGGCGCCAGGCCCTACGGGTTCCTGGTCAGGCGCAGGGCTCATCCATCCTCCAGGTGCAGGAGCAGCGCGAGGGCCAGCAGCAGGCCCGCGACGGTCGGCGCCCAGGCGGCCAGCGCGACCGGCAGGGTGCCGGCCTCGCCGAACTCGCCGGTGATCCGGTCGATGACGAAAAGGGCGAAGCCGGCGGCGACGCCGGCGCCGATCATCTGCGCCACGCCGCCGCGGCGGGAGGGGCGCATGGAGAAGCCGGCTGCCAGCAGCGCCATGGCGACAGCCAGCACCGGCAGGGCCAGCAGGCTTTGGAAATGCAGCTCATGCCGCACGGCGGAGAAGCCCGCCTGCTCCAGCACCGCGATGAAACCCGGCAGCGCCCAGAAGGAGAGCGTGTCGGGCGAGGCGAAGCTGTTCTGGATGCGGTCGGGCGTCAGGTCGGTGGGGAAGGAGAGCGTCTCGCGCGGACCGGCGCTGCGGTCGGCGCTGAAGGTGACGGCATCCTCCAGCACCCAGCGGCCGGGCAGCAGCCGGGCGCGCGGCGCCTCGATCCGCGCCAGCGGGCGGTCGGCCGCGGAGAGGCGCCAGAGGCTGACATCGCTCATCTCGAAGCTGCCGGGCCGCTCCGCCGCGCGCCCCGCGACGGGCCGGCCGGAGAGAATCGCGACCCCCTGCGGGTCCAGCGCGCGATCCGCCTGGCGCAGCCAGAGCCGGCCGCCGGCGATGGCAGTGATGCCGGCGCTGGCCCGCAAATAGGCGTAGTCCAGCCGCTCCGCCCGCGCGAGCATGACGGAGGAGAGCGGCGAGACCGTGGTGGTGCCGAGGATGCCGAAGAGCAGCGCGACCGCGAGCGGCCCCGCGAGGAAGCCCCAGACGGAGATGCCGGCGGCGCGCGCCACGACGAGTTCCGAGGAGCGGGTCAGGCGCCAGAAGGCCAGGATGCCGCCCAGCAGGATGGCGAAGGGCAGGATCTGCAGCGCGACGAAGGGCAGGCGCAGCCCGGCGATGGTGGCGACCAGGGCGAAGCCGGCATCCGCGCGCGTCGCGGCGCGCCGGAGCAGTTCGATGAAGTCGAAGAGCGCCACCAGCAGGGTCAGCCCCGCCAGCATGGCGAAGGTCGCGCCCAGGAAGCGGCGCGCGACGTAAAGCGTCAGCGTGGTGGCGAAGGTCATGCCGCCCCCGATGCCTGCCCCTGCTGGGCCGGCCGGATGCGCCGGCGCGGCCAGCCGGGCATGCCCGAGATCACCCAGGCGGCCAGCAGGCCCGGGGCCAGGGCATTCACCCAGATCAGCGGGATCATGGCGTTCTGCCGCGCCGCCAGATTGCCGGTCATCAGGCCGAGCGCCAGCAGCACGACCACCACGGCGATGCCGGTGAACAGCCGGAGGCCGCCGCCATGCCGGCGGAACTGGCCGCTGAGGGCGGTGGCCAGCGCGACCAGCCCGAAGCCGAGGGCGTTGAGCGGCGTGGCCAGGCGCTGATGCGCCTCCGCCTTGAAGCGGCGGAGGTCCCGCTCCGGCACCCGGTCCGCCGGATCCGGGTGCAGCAGTTCGTCGATCGTCCGCTCCTGCGCGTTGCGGTAGCGCTCCCCGCCCTCGCCCGTGCCGCGGGCGGTGCGGGCCAGGTCCACGCTGTTCTCGCTGAAGGAGAGCACGGTCAGCCGGGTGGTGGGCAGGGTGCCGGGCGGCGCATTGGCCGGCGGCGGCACGCGCTCGATCTGCTGGCGCTCGCCGTTCTCGAGCGTGACGCGCGGCCCGTTCGGGCCGGGGGTGATCCGCCCGGCCTCGGCCAGAATGGTGACGGGCGCCCCCCTCTCCCGCGCGTCATGCAGCAGGATGCCGCGCAGCGTGCCATCCCGGTCGCGGTAGCGGGCATAGACGGTCAGGTCGTCGCCGACCGAGGAGAAGACCCCCTCCTGCACCAGGATGGCGGCGAGCTGGTTGCGGATCTCGAACTGCCAGGCGCGGAAGGCGGCCTGGCTGGCGGGCACCAGCCAGAGGGCGAGGAGGTAGCAGACGCCGATCGAGATCAGGGCGAGGAGGAGCGCCGGCCGGGCCAGCCGCCAATGGGAGAGGCCGGCGGCGCGCATGACGACCAGCTCGCGGTCCGCCGAGAGCCTCACATAGACGAACAACGTCACCACGAAGGTGGTGATGGGCAGGATGACGGCGAAGAAGCTCGGCAGCAGCAGCCCGGTGAGCTCGATGAAGACGAGGAAGGAGAGGCCGCGGTCGAGGACCAGCTCGATGAACCGCAGGGACTGGGTGAGCCAGACCAGCGCCGCGAGCCCGATGGTCACGGCGAGGAGCGCGACGGCCAGCTGCCGGAAGATGTAGCGGTCGAGACGGGTCATGCGGTTGGCCGCACCCTAGCGACCGCGGGGGGTGGGGGAAAGCACCGGGAGCGGTCGATGTTGCCGCGATGCCGCAGCTGTGGCCCCCGGGACAAGGCGCGGGTCAGGCAGGCCGGACCGATCGAGGCGGACCTCCGCCCCGGCCCTTGGGTTCCGCCCTTGCCTGGAGCGGCTTCCATTCGCAATGGCTCACTCCAGCCGCCCCAGGTCTTTGTTCAGGCGAGCAAATTACTCCGCCCAGGTGGGTCTATCTGGACGGAGTTTGCTCTAGGGCAGCACCTTCCCCGGATTCATCAGCCCCTGCGGGTCCACCGCCGCCTTGATCCGGCGCATCAGGTCCAGCTCCGCCCCGCCGCGCCAGTCCGGCATCATGTCGGTCTTGAGCCGCCCGATCCCGTGCTCGGCCGAGAAGCTGCCGCCGAGGTCGCGCACGACCTCGTTCACCGTCTCCATGATGTCATGGCTGCGGTCGAGGAAGGCGGCCGGGTCCATGCCCACCGGCTGTTCCAGGTTCATATGGATGTTGCCATCGCCCAGATGGCCGAAGGGCACCGGCCGCACCCCGGGGATCAGGTGGCGGCAGGCCTCGGAGGCGCGGCGGATCAGCTCCGGCACCTTCGAGACAGGGACGGAGACGTCGTTCTTCACGCTCGCCCCCTCGCGCTTCTGCGCCTCCGGATGCTCCTCCCGGATGCGCCAGAGGGCGTGGCGCTGCGCCTCGCTCTCCCCGATCGTCGCGTCCAGCACCTCCCCGGCCTCCAGCGCCTCCTCCAGCACCGCCTCGATCAGGGCGCGCAGCCCGGCTTCGGGGCGGGAGGAGGCGAGGTCCACCAGCACGTAGTGGTCATGGCCCGGCAGCGGCACCGTGCCGCCCTCGATATGCTTGGCATAGAAGCCGACCCCCTCGCCCGACATGTATTCGAAGGCGCGCACCGCCCCCTCGTCCCGGTCGCGGAAGCGGCGGAACAGGCCGAGCGCGGCGTCCTCGTCCCACACGGCGCAGAGGGCGACCTCGGTCTCCCGCGGGCGGGGGAAGAGGCGCAGCACGGCGGCGGTGATGAAGCCGAGCGTCCCCTCGGCGCCGACGAAGAGGTGCCGCAGCGCGTAGCCGGTGTTGTCCTTCCGGAGGCGCCGCAGCCCGTTCCAGACCTGCCCGTCCGGCAGCACGACCTCGAGGCCCAGCATCAGCTCCCGCGCATTGCCGTAGCGGACCGTGGTGTTGCCGCCGGCATTGGTGGAGAGCACGCCGCCCACCGTCGCCGTCCCCTCGGCGCCGAGGGAGAGGGGGAAGAGGCAGCCGGCCGCGGCGGCGGCGTCCTGCGCCGCCTTCAGCACGACGCCCGCCTCGGCCGTCATGGTCATGTCCAGCGGGTCGATGTCCCGCACCCGGTTCAGCCGGGCGAGCGAGACGACGATCTGCCGCCCGCCCTCATCCGGCGTCGCCCCGCCGACCATGGAGGTGTTGCCGCCCTGCGGCACCAGCGGCGCGCCGGCGGCGGCGCAGAGCTTCACCGCCTCGGCCAGTTCCGCGACCGTGCCGGGGCGGACCACGCAGGGCGTGCTGCCCCGGTAGAGGTTCCGCCAGTCGGACAGGTGCGGTTCCAGGTCGGCCGGGTCGGTCAGCAACCCGCGCGGGCCGAGCAGGGCATGGAGGCGGTCGAGCAGGGGGGACGGCAGAGGCTGGTCGTCGCGCATGGCCGGACACTCCGCCGGAAGGGCGCCCCGGTCAATTGCGAAGGCCGCAGGGATGACGCGCGCGGCGCGCTCCGCCATAGGCCGGCCATGGTCCGTCGCGCGTCCTGGCTGCCGGTGGTGCTCGCCCTGCTGCTGGCCGTGCAGTGGGCGGCGGCCTTCGCGCATGGGCTGGCGCCGCTCGCGGCCGGGGCCGGCGGCCATGCGGTCGAGATCTGCACCGCCGACGGCCTGCAGAGGGTGGTGCTGGAGGAGGATGGGCAGTCGCCAGCCCCGGCGCCGCACCCGCATGGCGCCTGCCCGCTCTGCCCCGGCGGCGCCTGCGCTGTCCGCCGTGCGGATCGACCATGTCATGGCCCTGCCGCCCCGGCTCGCCGGCCTGCCGCCGGCCCCCGCCCGCGCCCCGCCGCAGCAGCCCCGCGCACCGCCCAACGCCTGACGACCGCCCCCCGTGCCGCCCCGCGGCGCGTCCCGCCATCGTCAGGAGAAGATTGCATGCCTTCCCTCGCCCGCGCCCCGCATGGCGCGCTGCTGGCCGCCCTGCTGCCGGCCACCGCCCTCGCGCAGCCACCCGAGCCAACCACCACCCTGCCCGAGATGCAGGTGATCGGGCAGGCCCCCGGTTCCCTCACCGTCCCGCCCGTCGCCGAGCAGCGCCGCCAGGTGGAGCAGGCGCCCGCCGCCGTCCGCTTCATCGAATCGGACGCCTTCCGCGACCGCCGCGCCTTCACCCTGCGGGACGTGCTGGCCGAGACACCCCGCGTCTTCGTGCAGGAGCGCTACGGGCAGGAGCTGCGCCTCTCGCTGCGCGGCTCCGGCATCGCCCGCGGATTCCACCTGCGCGGGGTCGAGCTGCTGCAGGACGGCGTCCCGGTGAACCTCGCCGATGGCAGCGGCGACTTCTACCAGATCGACCCGCTGGCCATCCGCAGCGTCGCGGTCTTCCCGGGCGGCAACGCCCTGGCCCATGGCGCCTCCACCCTCGGCGGTGCGGTGAATGTCGTGACCCCCACCGCGCGGACCGCCGAGGCCGCCAATATCCTGCGCGCCGAGGCCGGCAGCTTCGGCACCTGGCGGCTCTCCGGCCAGGCCTCCCGCCTCCTCGGGGACTGGGACATGCTGGCCACCTACTCGCACTCCGGCACCGATGGCTGGCGGCGGCACAGCCGCGGCAGCTACGACCAGTTCAACGCCAATCTCGGCTACCGCATTTCGGAGAATGTCGAGACGTGCTTCTACGCCGGCGCCTATGTGACGCGGCAGCTGCTGCCCGGCGCGCTCAGCCTGTCGGACACGCTGAACAACCCCCGCAGGGCCAATCCCGCGGCGGTGGCGCAGAACCAGGCACGCAATGTCTGGGCGGAGCGCTTCGCCAACCGCACCACGGTGCGGCTCGATGCCGGCCAGATCGAGGTGGATAGCTGGGTCATCCACAAGCGGCTCACCCACCCGATCTTCCAGATGATCGAGCAGGACGGGCTGACCTGGGGCCTCGCCCCGCGCTGGAGCCACTTCTTCATGGTCGGGCCGCATCGCAATGATTTGGTGGTCGGCTTGCGCTATGTCGCCGGGACCAATGATGCCGACCAGTATGTGAACCTGCGCGGCTCGCGCGGCCGGCAGACCCTTGCTTCGGTGCAGCGGGCGCGGAATTACGAGGCCTATCTCGAGAACCGGCTCTGGGTGCTGCCGAGCCTCGCCCTGGTCGCCGGCGCCAAGGCGCTCCGGGCCGAGCGGGACTACGAAGATCTCGGCCGCGGCCTCGCCAGCTCCCGCGGCGCCGCCTCGCTCGGCCGGAGCCATGACGGCATCAACCCGAAGATCGGCCTTTTGTGGGAGCCGCGGCCGGCGCTACAATTCTTCACCAACCTCACCCGCAGCCAGGATGTGCCGGATTTCTCCGACCTGGCTCAGATGCAGACCGGCAGCACGCTGCTGGTCCCGTTGCAGGCGCAGCGGGCCTGGACGGCGGAGCTCGGCAGCCGGGGCCGGATGGGCCGCCTCGCCTGGGACCTGACACTGTTCCGCTCCAGCATCAACGGCCAGCTCCTGCAATTCACGACCGGCCCCGGCGCGCCGGCCAGCACCTTCAATGCCGGGACCACGGTGAACCAGGGCGTGGAGCTGGCGCTGCGCGCCGACCTGGCCCGCGGCCTGCTCGCGGCAGAGGACCGGCTGACGCTCGGGCAGGTCTGGACCTTCAACGACTTCCGCTTCCGCGGCGACCAGCGCTACGGCGGCAACCGCATCGCCGGCCTGCCGCCGCATGTGCTGCGGACAACGCTGACCTATGCGCAGGAGGGGCGGTTCTTCCTCGGCCCGCGCTGGACTGGGTGCCGCAGGGAGCCTGGGCGGACTATGCCAACACGTTGCGCGCCAATGCCTACGCGAAGCTCGGCCTGGAGGCCGGGGTCATGGTCGGGCCGGGCGTCACCATCTTCCTCGATGCGCGGAACCTGACCAACAAGCGGTATGTCTCGGATCTCTCGACCATCGCCGATGCGCGGGCGCCCGGGGCGAATACCGCCATCTTCTATCCCGGCGAGGGGCGGAGCCTGTATCTCGGGACACGGATCGCCTTCTGACGGCGGGGCATCCGCGGGGTGGGACCGCGCCCGCCGCGCGGCCTGCCCGGCCCGCCTCCCCCGGCCGCGCCGTCCTTACAGCACCGTCTCGAGCCGGCCGAAGCGCACCGGGATCGACATCCGCATGCGCCCGTGATCCGCCGCATCCTTGTCGATGGCGATGAGCTGCTGCGCCTCGGCCGGCCCGAGCGGCATGACCAGGCGGCCGCCGGGCTTGAGCTGCTCCAGCAGCGCCGGCGGCGGCTGCTCGGCCGAGGCGGTCA
>JAESGY010000197.1_pt1 | contig 45352 bp, 55 predicted proteins | sample 9269841 | NCBI WGS metagenome assembly JAESGY01 (sample SAMN17022865, study PRJNA683097) | algae metagenome | isolation source: Spirirestis rafaelensis WJT71-NPBG6 and co-occurring heterotrophs from... | place: USA: Pinto Wells, Joshua Tree National Park, Colorado Desert, CA | collected 2006-08-15
AAAATTTACGCGATCGCATCCAGGAAATATTCAATCAACTTACACCTGAGCAGGTGATATCTATTTCCTCTTATAACTTTATCCTAGAAGCTCTTTTCTATGCAGCTTCATATTAAATTGGTATAAGTTATTTATTGACGATATCAATAAGCATTTACCAGAAGCTAAGATTATTGAGCAAAGTTCAACTACTTTGGCGAATAAACCAGCAAAGCAATTAGTCTTCACAGGTAAAAGTGGCAGAAATAATTTAAAAACTCTGCAAACTTGGACTTTTAAAGGTGATAAAGCTTACGTAATTACCTATACGGCAAACCTAGATGATTATAATGAGTTTATCCAAACAGCAGAGAAAATGATTAAATCATTGGAAATTAATTGATGAGATAAAATAACATAGATTTGGCTTATAATAAAGCTCCAAAAAGCGATAATGCTAGAATAAAAGGTGCAAATTGTGCCTTTAATAATCTAAATTCTATATGGTTTTCCCTCTTAAATATTGTTTATTTGTTTGTTCGTTTTATCTCTTCACATAAACTTGACTCTCGTTTTTCTCCGGTTTGCGAATTGATGGCTATAAATTTACCAGGAGAATCAGATTCAAGCAAATCATAAGAAAACGGCGAATTTTCACTTACTACGATTACTCCTTGAAATGTATTAAATATTTTGACATAACAAAGTGTCTCTTGTTGATTTGGTATCAGTAAGGCAATATGACTATTTAGTTCATTACCCCAGATATTTTCCAGAAAAGAGCTTGAATTATCTCCAAAGAATCCAATGTTTGCTTTTATTGTTGGATATTTTTGATACCAATCTTCTTTCAAGCATTCATCTTTAATACAGCATCTTAATACTTCTCCCACCTTATCGTTTAGGTAAGCATCACCAAGCCAATAATAGGCTAATTCATATGCTATCTTTAAAATCGCACGCTGATAGTTTATGAGGTCTACTTTCAAATTCACATCCACCCAAGGACAAGGATTATTGCTTTTTATAGCATGTTGATAAATTTTCTCTTCTGATAATTCATTTACCCCCTTCCTCTTTAACATCTTATTAATCATTGATGGAAGTTGGTTTTGATTTTTGTTGTCTACAGTAATATTGACTCTCCCATCTTTGATGATGTCTCCTTGAAATTTGGTAACTATATCCAGTTTTATAGAATTACCAGACTCATCACAAATGTACTTAACTTCTTTATTGGGGTTATCAGCAAGGGTTCCTCGCTCTAAAGGATTTGGAACTTTTGCCTTTTTCCCACCAATCTTTAAACTCAAACAAGCTAACTGTACAAGTGAGTGATTGACTAGATGTGAATCTACACTATGACCAAGAAAATCATTACATTTTTTACAAACTACATTTAATGTGAGAGTTCCTCCAATAGACTCAGGAAATATATGTTCTTTTGTAAATTCATTGATGAGTTTGTCAGTTTTGCATATAATGCACTTTTTCATAATTTTGTCGGATATGTTATTCAAATAACGCAAGATTTTACAGACGCTAAATAATATTTAGCGGAATTGAGTAACTAAATTAGAGATATTCATAAAATTTGCTTATGTTTCATCTTCTTAAATAAGAGTTTGGCAAATAAGAATGCTCCCATAAAATTTAACCACATTCAAGTGTGATCGCACACCTTTACACAACGGCTATCGCACTCTCAATCACAATAGCCGAAAGCAGCTACTGTTGAAGCTGTCTGATATTATCCAGTGCTTTTTGATATAACTGTGTGTTTCCTTGTTGCTGAAAAAGCTCTGCGGCTCGTTGACAGTCCGCAATTGCACCTTGCTTGTCTCTCAGGTCAGAGCGGATAAGACCCCTATTGTAGTAGGCATTGGCAAAGCTGGGATTGAGTTGAATCGCTTGGTTGTAATCAGTAATTGCCCCTTGTTTGTCTACCAAATCGTCGCGGGCATTACCTCGGTTGTAGTAGGCTGAAAAAAAGCTGGGATTGAGGCGAATCGCCTGGTTGTGATCCGCAATTGCACCCTGGTTGTCTCCCAACTCAGAGCGGGCAACTCCTCGGTTGGTGTAGGCATTGGCATAGTTAGGATTGAGGCGAATTGCTTGGTTGTAATCCGCAATTGCTCCCTGTTTGTCTCCCAACTCAGAGCGGGCAACTCCTCGGTTGGTGTAGGCATTGGCATAGTTAGGATTGAGGCGAATTGCTTGGTTGTAATCCGCAATTGCTCCCTGTTTGTCTCCCAATTCAGAACGGGCAACTCCTCGGTTGGTGTAGGCATTGGCATAGTTAGGATTGAGGCGAATTGCTTGGTTGTAATCCGCAATTGCTCCCTGTTTGTCTCCCAAGTCAGAGTGGGCAATACCCCGGTTATGGTAAGCATCGGCACTGTTGGGATTGAGTTGAATCGCTTGGTTGTAATCAGCAATTGCCCCCTGATTGTCTCCCAGCTTAGAGCGGGCATTACCCCGGTTGTTGTAGACGTTGGCATAGTTAGGATTGATACGAATCGCTACAGTATAAGCAGCGATCGCCCCTTGAAAGTCTCCTTTGCTATACTTATCCCCACCCTGAATAAAGAAGTCGTCAGCTTTAGGTGCAGTCGCTATCTGTTGGATTGGAGGACGGACTCCCACATCTACTCCAGCTGAGGATGACAGTCTCAAAAAGGTATTAATGGGAATGCCCAAATTAAAGTTGGTTTTGACAACGATTTCGGGATTTATATCCGAAGCTTGGGTTTTTGTGGTGTCGGCTCTGCCGTGAATTCCTATTATTTCTCCTTTTTCATTAAGTACCGAACCACCACTCATCCCTGGAAGGCTGTTGTTACTGTAAACCAAGGCATATCCATCAGCTAGAGGTCGGGAAGCGTTGGCAGTAATTCGCCCATCGGTGAAAACGTAAATGGAATGGTTAATTGCTGCTGTTGGTTGAGGAAACCCAGCTACATAAATCGTTTCCCCTTCTGTTGCTTGGTCAGAATTGCCTATTTTGGCAACAGGGTAATCTTGATTGCTGGTAAACTGCAACACCGCCATGTCCACCCCAGGCAGTTTTTTCACAGTACCGTAGTTAACCGCATACCTTTTGCCATCAGGCGTGACAACTTCATACTTATCCTCAGTCGCCACCACATGAGTAGCAGTGAGGACGTAGTAAGTATTTCCTTTCCTAGCAATTATCACCCCAGACCCCGGATATTGCCCATCGATTAATACCGTAATGCCTTTGGCGATCTCATTAATTTGGTTCGGTGTTATTGCTACGGCGATATAAGGCTGCACAATGACAATTGCAGATGCACCTATCAACACTGCTGGAAGCCCCTCACAAAACCTCATTTCTTTTTCTCGTCTCCTATCAAACGTGAATTTGTAGCAACAAACAGATGGGGAGCTAGTTACAAAGCCGTTTCAATCAGCACCGCTTACAGTGCTACTGTTAAACCGCCAACACAGGCAACCAGGGTCAGTAAGCGCCACTTCATCGTACTTTCAGCCGTGAAGTAGAGAAACAGTTATGCTGTTTCTCTACTTTGAATCCCACAATAAAGAACCGCTAGATTCTGAAACAGGCTTATCTGAACTCTCTCCGGCTACAGGCGCTGTATTCATAAACTCTTTCATATCGATGTAAAGTCGTTCCCCTGCACTTTCATTCAGTGAGCCACCAGCTGCAAGAGCGCGATAATTCAAAAGTCTTGAGAGAGTGCGATCCGGAGCGCTTCCAGGCTTGAGGGTGAATAGCAATCCAGTGCAATCACCACCTTTGCGACTAGCAACGCACACCACAGATTGTTTGTTCATCCGACCAGTTGTGATGTACTTCAGCGTGCCATTGTCGTAGTAGCTCTGGAATCTTGATGATACCTCCTGACAGCGCCGCTGTTGGTTCCATCCCGAACCGCTGAAATAGTCGGAACTCCAGCGAATCACTGGCAAGTTTCCGCGTGGGGTGCGAGCAATAGTTGCTGCCACACCGTTACTCGTACCGCAGTAGAAGGTTGTGCTTTGTGCATTGCTAGGCTGATTGGGCATGGCAGATACGGTGAGTGCGATCGCCAACCCCAGCGCCAATTGAGCAAATAACTGAAGTCTCATAATTTACGTAAAATTTTGGTAAAAAAGTATATTAATTTACTTCTATAGAGATTATGCCCAAAATTTCACGGCTAATAACATTACTGTGCCGTGAGTAAAAATAAATTACACCACAGCACGAATATTTATAAGCACACAAAAGGTTACAACTAGAATCTGTTTATGACATTACTGACTAAATCCAGGATTGTATATCCTCACTAGTAGGGCTAAGAAGCTTTCACCTAACTTCACCGCAAGCAGCGAATCGCTTCTAAAAGCCCGCGTGCTTTATTTAATGTTTCTTCATACTCTTTCTGTGGCTCGGAATCAGCTACCATACCGGCGCCAGCTTGCACGGTGACTTTACCATCGTGAACTACCATTGTGCGGATAGCGATCGCACTATTCAATTGCCCTTCAAAATCGTAATATCCATACACGCCAGAATATACACCCCGCCGACACGGTTCTAGTTCGTGTATAATTTCCATTGCCCTAATTTTCGGTGCCCCGCTGACTGTACCCGCTGGAAAACAAGCCTTGAGCAAATCCCAGGCACTTTTACCCTGCGCTAGTTTACCCACAACATTACTGACAATGTGCATCACGTGAGAGTATTTTTCTACTACCATTAATTCATCAACTCTCACACTACCGCTTTCGCACACTCGCCCCAAATCGTTACGCCCTAAATCTACCAGCATGACGTGTTCGGCGATTTCCTTGGGGTCTTGCAGCAAATCTGCGGCTAAGGCTGCATCTTGCTGGGTTGTTTTCCCTCGTGGACGTGTTCCCGCAATGGGACGGACTGTGGCGATTATATCATTTGCATCTTTTTCTGCTTTCACCATCACTTCTGGACTGGAACCGATGATTTGCCAATCATTGAAGTGAAAATAAGACATGTAAGGCGAAGGATTTATCTGGCGCAGAGAACGATAAAGGGCAAAGGGATCGCCAGTGTATTTTGTTGATAATTGCTGAGAAATAACGACTTGGAAAATGTCGCCAGCTTTGATATAGTCCTTGGCTTTTTCAACTTGGGCGCAAAATTCATCTCGCGTGAAGTTGCTGGTATATTCCCCCGCTTCTTGGCTCCCCCGCTCTTTTGCTCCTCTACTTCCTGGCGGTGTCCATTCCAAGATAGTATTTTGGGGCGATAAGGGCAAAGATAATTTGTGAACCATCTGGCTGACGCGATCGCTCGCCTGTTGATATGCTGCTTGTAAATCTACTTCTGGGTCACGTAAATCAGCATAAGCAACTGCCCAAATTTTCCGCTTCACCTGATCGAAAATCAATAGGTGGTCTATCTGCATCCACAATCCATCCGGGATATTTCGGTCATCTTGGGCATGAACTTTTACACGCGGCTCTATCCAGCGAATCAATTCATAACCCCAAAAACCAAACAAACCACCAATTCCCGGCGGTAATTGTGGTAACTTCACTGGTTGAAAAGGTTCAAGACATTTACTTAAAGCTGCAAACGGATCGCCTTCAAAGACAACTTGCGAACCATCGCGATGGGTCTGAGTAGTGCAATCTCCCCTTGCTGCCAAAATCCACAAAGGATCGCAACCCAGTAAACTATAACGTCCCAGTTTTTCGCCGCCTTCTACCGACTCCAACAAAAAGCTATAAGGTTGACCTGCACAGACTTTATACCAAGCAGATACTGGCGTATCCAGGTCTGCTACCCATTCTTGATACACAGGAACAAAATTACCTTGTTTAGCTAGCTCTTGAAATTCGGCAAAATCGGGAAAAATCATAATTTAGGGCATGGGGCATAGGGCATAGGGGAGGCAGTGCGGTCTTGGGGTCTCCCCAAGTGGAGCATCTGCCGTCATTGGGCATGGGGCATTGGGCATGGGACTAGAAAATAATTTTTCTTGCCCATTGCCCATTGCCCAGTGCCTAATCTCCTATTTTTTATACATCGGAAGGAGATTTACCGCTGAACTTAAGTTTTGCTGGGCTGGGGTTCCTGCCGATGTTACGGTCTACATAACGCACTTTCTCGCGACCTGGGTTTACCTTTTCAGGGAAGACACCATCAGCCGGGTGCAGGTGCTGAATTTCGCCGTTGGGATAAATCCGGTAGATTTTGTAGTCTGTGATTTTGAATTTCCGGAGTTGACCGCCAAAAGCGATGCCGTATTCTTTACGAGCCAAGTAAAGCAGGTTTTCGCCTTGGTGCATGATAGCAGCGCCACCTGTAGGCATTTCAAACACTTGCTCCTTGGGGCTAGTCCAGGTGATAGCGTACATTTCTTCTACGTATGCTTTTGTGAGCAAACCGCCAGTGCTGCCACCGAATATGGGAGTTTGTCCAGTTAGTGTTTCTGCCATAAAAAAATTGTCTCTCAACGTTTTTACGGCATCGTAACACTGCCACCTGGGTCATGTTGCGATCGCGTTATAGACTGTAACAGTTCTTTGTGAGTTGTTAGTAGTTGATTGTTAGTTGTTTCTGGTTAGTGGGCTGTTGGCTTGCAGGTGCAATTGTCGGTGCTTCAGACTCCCGCAAAGCATTCCCAGTCTTTGACTGGCAACGAGGTGGAACGAGGTAAACGTAACTATCTAGGTTTATCTTCGTCCCATTCGACCATTGAGCATTGAGCATTGACTATTGACTTTTGACTTTTGACCTCTTCTGCTCTTGGCTACCTTCGACAATCGGGATGGTGAAGTGAAACTCACTGCCTTTGTCTTTGCCTGTTGACGAAGCCCAAATTTCACCACCCCAGCCATTGACAATTTGGCGGCATATTGCTAATCCTAAACCAGTGCCGCCAGTTGTACGTCGCAAGGCTCCCTCTTCTTGATAAAAGCGGTCAAAAACTACTTCTAGTCGATTTGGTTCAATACCTCGTCCAGTATCAGCCACAGTCACCTCAAGCATTTGATCACTGTTGCGAGTCGCCTTGATGGTGATTTCTCCTTGTGGGGGTGTAAATTTACAAGCATTATCAATGATTTTTGCTAGTACCTCCACTAACCAATCGCCGTCTGCTCTGATCAAAGGTAGATTTTGGGCAATTTTACTCTTGATTTTTGGCTGCTTTTCTGTTGAGCGAGTGCGAAAGCGGCTAATTGCTAGTTCCACGCACTCTTCTATGGTTAAAGATTCTGGATGCCATTCTACCCGACCACTTTCTAAGTTAGAAAGTGTTAAGAAATCTTGCACCAGTTTTCGCATTCGTTCGGAGTCAGCTAGAGCGGTACTCAGCATCACTTGTTGCAATTCTAAAGGCATATCCGGTTCGCTCGCGAGGCTTTCCAGGCAGACCTGAATCGTGGATAAGGGAGTGCGGAGTTCGTGTCCGGTGATGGCTATAAGGTTGCTGCGGGTGCGGTCGAGGGCTTCAAGCTGTTGGTTGAGGTCTTCTAGGTTAGCATAAGCTTCAGCTTGGATAAGAGCCGAGCCAACTTGGGTGGCGAGCGCTTTTACTAAATCCAATTCCCCAGCTTGCCACTGATGGGGAGGCAAACGGCAATAGTGCAACTCGACTATGCCTAACAATCGTCCTTGAAACAATACTGGTTCCATTAGCCAAGAACGAATAGCAAACTTTTTGGCAATAAAAGAAAGTTCGCTGTCACTGTTAATGCGATCGTCATTGAAAGTATTGACAACGCTGATACCTTCACCCTGTTGTGCGATCGCCTGAAATAAAGGATTATTCTGTAAATGCCAAGTTTGCCCGACAACAGATAAAACACCAGGACTCAAAAACTCGTGTTCTATTTTCGCGCTTGTATCTGTAGCTTGAGCGCGGTAAATTAAACACCTCGAAGCTTCTAGATGTTGTCCTAGTTCTTGCACTGCTACTTGAAGAACTTCTTGAGGATTAAGCGATCGCCTAATTGCGGTAGTAATTGAGTTGATCAAGCGCTCTTTGCTTGCTTGAGCGGCAATTGAACGATAAGCTTTGTGCAATTTGTACTGGCTAGCTTGCAAGTAAGTCACCAAACGCTGCACAAACGGGTCAGTGTCAATGTCACAAAAATCTAAAGGTATTTCCTCAACTTTTGAGTAGCTTGACAGCAAATCCTGAGTCACCCCTCTGTTACCCCGATGCACCCCAATACCAAATCTCTGCCTTACCTGCTCAACTTTGGTTGCCAATTCTGGTCTGTAAACGATAATTCTGTCTAATAGCAATTGAGCAGCTTTCAAGCTCACTTCTCGCTCACTAGTCCAAATCCCTTCAAACCTTCGCGCTGTCTCCATATCCAACCCGATGTTCAATTCTGGCATCTGCTGCTTATTTTTGGTAACAGAGCCTTGGCTTTCTCGGCACACCAAGCAAGTTGCATAGTTTTGGGCAATCACCACCAAATGCCATTCGTGACTTAACCCATCTTCTTGCTCAAAGGCGATTTTTTCGTAGTATTCCGAGCTATTAGTGAAATCCGTTTCCGGTGCAGCTAACACGTATACTTGATCGCTGCGATCGGCAAGCCGTTGATATCGATGAGCTTCTTGGCGGTAGAATCTTTCTCGTTGGAAGCTCGCAATGACCAAAGGTTGGTCTAAAGTTGCCGCCAAAACCTGATCTTCCATCGCATGGGAGAGCGCTGTTAAAGAAGCTTTAAAATATAGCTGGGGTCGCACGTGAGGTAGCGTCTGTAGCAGATCGCTCAACACAGAAGTCGAAATGCTCATGAATGTCTTTAAGGAAGCCCAAGTTGGACAATATCCACGTCACAGCTGCATTGTACAAATTACAACGGACTTTAAAGTTAAGTAGACAGTTGCAATATGTAAAGAATCCTAAATAGATTTTTCAGCTCTCCCAAAAGCGCAGGGCTAGCATATCACTTAAAAGGAACGCATATGAATTTCTTTACAAAATTCAAAGTCTTTCCTTAATTGTATATTTCTGTTGAACAATGAAATACACCACAACGAACAATCTTTTGATGTTAGATGTAACGTAAGAACATGTATTGCAGGCAATTCCCGAAGCGCAGTAAATTCTATCTCCCTAACTGCTGACTCCCCGAAGTCAGCAGTTAGATTACATAATCAATAACTTAGATGAAAATTTTTCCTAAGTATTATTGAGTTCAATTAGTATAAATTTTAATGCCCAAATAATACAAAACTTAACCAAATATTTTCTTGTCGGCAATGTTCATATTCGTCACACATTAGTACATATTTTGGGTGAATAGCTTTGCTGTGCAATTACCTTTTTTCGCAGACAAAAGGTATTCAAGAAAAGGTTTTATGCTTTTCTAAATATTTTCATTTCCCTTCTTGTAAGTATTAAGTTAAATGTATCAGCATTTACGCTATACTTAATATCCTCAATGGCGGAATTACGGATAAGATATTAGTATTTATTGCACGTAATTATTCAGTGTATTGCTAAATATAGCAATTTCAGTTAATATACTTTAGTTGATAAATTTGCATATTTTTTAAGTAATGTAACAGAAGTAAAACCTCTGCCTTTTACTCACAGCAGTTAATGCGATTACAACTGAGTAAAATCGGCTGAATCCTAGGCAAAGAAAGCCTTGGTGGGGGGAGAATGATGCCATATTAAATAAAAAAAGCACCGAAAATCATTCTCCAATGCCTTAATTAAAAACAGATAAAATTTACGCGATTTTCCACCATCAGGGCTTTCAATAGTAAACAAAAGGCATGGCATATTTGCCCAGATTTCGGGAAACTAATAGTTTCTTATGTGCAAATTTATTAAGCTGATATGCTTAAATTTACCTGAGGAAGGTGAGACATGAGAATTGCCCAAATTTCTCCTTTATGGGAGCGTGTTCCTCCCTTTCGCTACGGAGGTACTGAACTAATTGTCAAGCTAGTCACAGATGAATTAGTTAGACGCGGTCATGAAGTTACTTTATTTGCCTCCGGTGACTCAATTACCACAGCAAACCTCTGCTCAGTCCATCCCCAAGCTTTGCGGCTCGACCCCAAAATTAAAGAGCCATCAATTTACGAGCAAATGATGCTTGCCGAAGTTTATCAACAAGCTGATCATTTCGACATTATTCACTCCCATGTAGGCTATCACGCCCTTAGTTATTGCAGTTTTGTGAAAACGCCCACCGTCCATACAATGCATGGCATTTTCACACCTGATAACGAAAAAATATTCCAAAAATTTTCTTGCCAACCTTTAATTAGCATAAGCGAGGCACAACGAGAACCCCGCTTAGGCTTAAACTACATCCATACCGTCTACAACGGCATTGACACCGCCGTTTATCCGTTTTATCCCGAACCAACACAACCTGCATATCTTGCCTTCGTCGGGCGAATATCTCCCGAAAAAGGACCAGTCCAAGCGATAAAAGTAGCGCGTGCGGTTGGCTTACCTTTGAAAATGGCTGGCAAAATTGATGTTGTAGATAAAGATTTTTATACAGAACAAGTCGAGCCGTTAATTGATGGCGAACAGATTCAGTACTTGGGTGAAATTTCCCACGAAGACAAAGCTCAACTGCTGGGTGGAGCGACAATCACTTTGTTCCCCATCAATTGGCGAGAGCCTTTTGGTTTAGTGATGATTGAATCAATGGCGACGGGTACACCGGTAATTGGTATGGGGTTAGGTTCAGTACCAGAAGTCATTGCTCACGGCAAAACTGGTTTTGTCTGTAACTCTGTAGAAAAAATGATTGAAGTTCTTCCAGATGCGATGAAAATAGACCGCCATACTTGTCGGGAGTATGTTGTTAGCCGCTTTAGCGTTGAGTCTATGACCGATGAGTATGAAAAAGCTTACGCGATGGTGCTTTAAAGGGGACAGGGGGATTTGAAGAGGGGAAAAGGGGAAAGTGTCGGGGATAAGAGGGGAAAAGCGGAGGCAGTGCGGTCTTCTCCCTTGGCGAAGCGCCTCTCTATGAGGGCGAAGGGGAGCAATTGCCGTCACCTGCCGTCATCTGCCGTGAAAGGAAAAAAGGAGTGCATGGTAAGAAATAAAATGCGCGAATTATTTTGAATCACTCTTTATTTTCTACACCTTTAACATGAGTCCCCTCCTGAAATTGCCCCATGCCCTATGCCCTTTGCCGGATCTTCTTTGTGAAGGAAAATTAGTTACCCATAAATGGTGTAGAAATGTATAGAATCTTTTAAAGATATAAAATACATTCTTTTTAAATGTACACATTTGTAGCTTCTTCCTCAATGCAACTGTCTAGACCAACTCAATGTCAGCCTTTGAAGATTGTCGCACTAGGAGATAGCTTAGTTTACGGATTTGGCGATCCAGAAGGCGGAGGCTGGGTTGAACGATTGCGTCGGTCGTGGATGTCACCGGATAGTGCTGGTCATATTGTTTATAATTTGGGAGTCCGAGGCGATCGCACTCAACAAGTAGCACAAAGACTAGAAATTGAATTTCGCCATCGGGGAGAATTGCGAAACCGCGTCCCCGATTTAATTATTCTCTCAGTAGGAGTGAATGATTCAGCACGATTGGCGCGCCCTGATGGACGCAACTATACAGATTTTGCCGTATTTGAATCAGAAATCGCTTCTTTACTTCAACAAGCACAGCAACTGTGTCCCGTGTTGTTTGTTGGGATGGTGCCAGTCGATGAAGCCAAGATGCCATTTTTGGATTGTTTATATTACAATCACGCCGATCAGTATCGCTACAAAGAAGCTACTCGCATCGCTTGCAATAAAAGACGGATTCCCTATCTTGATATTTTTGAGCGTTGGATGGCGCATGGTGAAGCTTGGAGGCGCAAACGTCTAAGTAAAGATGGACTTCACCCGAATACTCAAGGTTATGAAGCTTTATTAGAAGATGTAATGAATTGGGAAGCGATCGCCACCTATAATTCCCAAACAATTGCCAGCTAACATCGTTTTTAATACCGAGTTTTAGGATAATGCCTTCGCCTTGGTCTCCCTTTCTCCCTCATAGAGACGTGCTTCGCCAAGAAAGAAGAAATAAATAAATGCTTTTCTTTGCTTCTCCTTGTTTGCTATACGTATCGTGGCAACTCTATATCGACACTCTTGAGCATTGAAGTGGCTCGACTTTGCGCTCTTGCGATCGCTTGTCTACCTAAATGGTAGTAATCACACGGAGAAAAGCATTTATTTTGATGATTCACTTTAAGTAAAAACTCAGATGTAAGCATTATTTTGCTGATAGGTATTGCCTATCTTTTTTATCTACGCATACTTGCGGAAAAGAGCAATATTCTTACTATTATTTTCAGCTTATATAATCCAGTTGTCATAATAATTAACAATAAAATATTTTAATAATAAATCTTAGTTATCCTCAAATACATTGACATATTCAGCTGATTTAAAGAATCATCAAAGGGACATCGGCTAGTGGATGTAGAGGAAACTATGCATATTGACACAGTTATTCTCGTTTTGATTGAGGTGCTAATTGTGATTGGAATGTCACGCTTAATAGGATTGGCATTCCGAGGGATTAAGCAACCCCTGGTAATTGGTGAGATTGTCGCCGGCATTATGCTTGAACCCTCATTATTTGGTTGGGTTGCTCCTAATTTAGCCGCTACCCTGTTCCCACCTGAAACTGTTCCCTTTCTAGATGTGTTATCTCAGGTAGGACTGATATTTTTCATGTTCTTGATTGGGTTGGAGCTAAATCCTAGATATCTCAGCGGTAATTTAGAAATAGCAGTTTTGACTTCTCATGTGAGTATTTTAGTGCCGTTTTCACTGGGAACACTGCTAGCGCTTCTACTTTATCCGTTGGTTTCTAATGCTAGCGTATCGTTTACCGCCTTTGCCCTATTTTTGGGGGCAGCGATGTCGATTACTGCTTTTCCGGTATTAGCGCGGATTATTACCGAGAAAAATTTGCAGAAGACACGCTTAGGAACATTGGCGCTAACTTGCGCGGCAGTGGATGATGTGACAGCTTGGTGTTTGTTAGCAATAGCGATCGCTGTTGCTAGAGAAGGTAGTATTGGTGGAGCTTGGCACACAATTATCGCCAGCGTACTGTATATCGGCTTTATGGTCACGGTAGGACGAACTTTTCTACAACGTCTTGCTATTTACTACCGTCGCACAAGACGCCTTAACCAATTACTTCTAGCTTTAATTTACATGGGAGTAGTTGCTTCTGCTGTGATTACCGAACTAATCGGTATTCACTTGATTTTTGGAGCATTTTTGGTGGGGACGATAATGCCAAAGAATGCTGGTTTGGTGCGGGAAATAGCGGTAAAAACTGAAGATTTTGTGTTGATATTTCTGCTACCAGTATTTTTCGCCTACAGTGGTCTGCGGACGCAAATCGGCTTAGTTAACCGCCCCGAATTGTGGTTATTATGTGCATTAGTGCTATTTGTGGCGATCGTCGGAAAGTACCTAGGCACTTATGTAGCAGCTCGTTTCTCAGGAATTGAAAAACGCGAAGCTTCAGCACTCGGTTGGTTAATGAATACTCGCGGCTTAACCGAACTGATAGTATTAAATATTGGTTTATCGTTGGGAGTAATTACGCCCTTACTCTTCACCATGCTGGTGATTATGGCATTAGTAACCACATTTATGACCTCGCCCCTGTTAGAGTGGACATACCCGAAACGGCTGATCGGACTAGATGTGGTTGAGTCAGAGGATGAACCAGAAGCGAGTAGAGAAATTATTGCGACTGGAGACTCTTACGGTCAAATATACCGGATTTTAGTACCAGTAGCGAATCCGAGTACACAAAAAGGTTTGGTACAGTTGGCAGTAGCGATCGCACTCAACAACCAACAACCTACGGCTGTTTATCCTCTCAGTTTAATTGAACTTTCAGAAGACTATGCTTTTGAGAGTACCCCAGTTGAGGCAAACCGATTAATCGAAGAACGGCGTCAGCAGCTAGAAGAATTAATTAATACCTTAGAGCCGCCGTCTACGCGCTCTTACGTACATCCGATAATTCGGATATCCAGTAACGTTGCACGAGAGACAGCAGAGATAGCCGAACTCGAACCTGCTGATTTAATTTTAGTAGGATGGCATCGCCCAGCTTTTAGTAATAATCGCTTAGGCGGGAGAGTTGGTCAAATTCTGACTACTGCGCCGGTTGATGTAGCGGTATTCATAGACAGAGGCAAAGAGCGCTTAGAAAATTTGTTGGTGCCCTATTCTGCAAATATCCACGATGATTTAGCAGTGATACTTGCGTTGAGACTGCTAATAAATCGTGATACTTGCCTGTTAAAGATTTTACAGGTAGGGACTGAAAATCGCGTCAAAAATGAAATGAGCTACGAGTTGCACAAAATGATGGAGCAATTGCCTCAAAGTGTACGCGATCGCATTGACATTGAAACTATTGAAGCCTCCGAGCCAATCCAAGCGGTAGTCAAAGCCTCAGAAGGGGTAGACCTCACTATTGCAGGTACTAGCCGTGCTTGGGGTATTGAACGTCAAACCCTCGGACGTTATACAGACGAACTAGCGATTCAGTGTCGTTCCTCACTGCTGATTACCCGTCGCTACAGTCAAGTTACCTCTCACTTAGCCTCAGTCCTTGCTGATGCTAACAGTCATCAGTCAGCACTCAGATTATAGGGAGATGCGGGGATGGGGGACAAGGAGACTAAAAGACTAAAAGACAAAGAGACTAGGGGACAAGGAGAATAATTCTTCTTTCTCCCCATCCCCCACTCCTCCACTCCCCCACTCCCTCACTCTCATTCCCCATGAAACATGTGAAATGCAAAACTTTAGCCTTTTATGGCTTGACAATTGTTTTAGTTTTGGTGTTGTTTAAAGCTGTGACCGCTTATGGAGAAAGTAATCTTAAGGCTCCTCCCGAAATAAGCGATCGCTATCATCTCATATTTACTGGCAATTTGCCCAATTGTGAAAAATTAGACGGCATGATATTAAATATTCAGCAATCAGGTATTTATATAAATGGGTCTTTGTTATCAGCAAAAACCAACGCCAACTTAACAGCTAGTCATCAAAACCCTTCGCTCACAGGTATTCTGACAAATCAACAGTTGAGTTTATCTGGAAAAGTTCCTCACTCACTCCTTTGCCGTATCCCCAAAGCAAAAAAAGGCAGTTACACTCATCCTCAGAACTTAGTTACAATTCAACTTCAGATGTTTGATAGAAATAATCTTGCAGGTCAAATAACCGTGGAAGATATTCCTAAAATGATTAAATTTACAGCCACACAACAAACAAAAGACAAAGGACACAAATAATGGATAAGGTGGTGAGGAGTAAGCAATTTTTTCGCTGGTGCAAGCAACTGTTTCAAGTAAGTTTCTTTGGCTTGTACGCAGCAATTTCTCTCGAAACTAATAGCAGTCTTGCAGCACCAGCAGCAAGTCTAGAAGATTGGCGCTTTTACCCAGAAGCTTTCCAACTAGAAATTAATCTCTCAGCAGGCACAACACCCCGCTACTTTTATCTTGCCCAACCCCCGCGCATGGTTGTAGATCTGCCTGATACCAAATTAGGCTACGTTCCCACTCTAGAAAATTATTCCGGAGCAGTTCAAAGAATTCGCGTTTCCCAATTAAATGCAAGCGTAACTCGCATTGTCTTAGATTTAGCACCAGGGACTTCTTTAGATCCAAATCAAGTGCAACTGCAACCGATTTCCGCGCAAAATACCACTCGCTGGGTTTTACGTCCTCTAATTGCTGGGGGTACATCTTCTCAACAAGGAAACTATCCACCGCCTAGCAATTTACCACCAAGTAACTATAACTATCCACCGCCTAGCAACCTACCACCGAGCAATTTACCGCCAAGTAACTATAATTATCCACCGCCTAGCAACCTACCACCGAGCAATTTACCGCCAAGTAACTATAATTATCCACCGCCTAGCAACCTACCACCGAGCAATTTACCGCCAAGTAACTATAATTATCCACCGCCTAGCAACCTACCACCGAGTAATTACAACTATCCACCTAGCAACCTACCACCGAGCAACTTACCATCGAGCAACTATAACTATCCACCCCCTAGCAACTTACCACCAAGTAACTTACCACCGAGTAATTACAACTATCCACCACCTAGCAACCTACCACCAAGTAGCTCTAACAACTCACAGATACCCTTGGTAACAGTACCACCGCTAAACTCTAACAACCCTACTCAACAACCTGGTTCTGTTCTTCCTCCAGCGAGTTTCCCAAATCAGCCTGGTAATTTTAATACTGCTCCTCTTAGTGTCGGTGCGCCCGGTTTTCCTGTTCAAACCGTCCCTAACTATCCAGGCAATGTTCCTAATTCTGGGGTGTTTGAGTTTGGTCAACCCTTCCCCAACTCCAATAGGTAATACCGTTTCTCTGTGAAGATGCGTTTAATTAGCCCACGCAGGTGGAGAGAAGTTTGAGCGGAGGTTTCCTCCCATCAAAGCTTCGGAGCTTTGTTTTTATAGCTCCACCCTTCTAGGGTGAGAGATAATTAAGCGCTTCCTTCTTTTTGTTTTTAGAATCTGTCCGTTTCCTGTGGCTGTGAAATTGCTCCTGGTTGATTGATAAAGAAGTTTTGAGCAGCTTCGTTTTGGTAAATACACCTGATATCAGGTTTTTCACTCTCCAAATTGCCCGTAAAGCCAAAAGTGTTCAGGCGATTTTTGCATTCATTTACCTGCTGCGATGATATGAGCTTTCGTTGCTCTAAAATTGCCCAGTTATTTTGGCGGATAACGCATCCAGGACGCATACTCGGTTGAGCAACGTAGACATTAAACGGGTTGAGAGTCACGAAAAGTCTAGCGTCCATCACCATCGCGCTAGCTCCATACTGCACACAAATCTCAGGGTTCGGTGCTCTAGTGTCAATAAATTCGCGGGAAGCCACGTTTGATGGAGTCAATGTGGTTGTAGAGCTAAAAGCAATACCAATCCCAATTCCCAAAATAAACACCCCCGCTAAAATCGCCATAGTGGTGAAATTAAACGCAGGAGATTGAATACCAGGGGGTCTAGAATCGGTAACTGTTCTACCAGTAGATTTACGTCTCATTGTTGCTTAATCAACTTCACGCCTTAAATAGCCGGGAGTAGTTCAACGGTTCTCCCTCTTTAAGTATGACGAGTCTTTACTAAAATTGGTCAACAGTCAATAGTCAATTGTTGCTGTTGCTGAATTCAGGGCGTGAAATTGATTTTGCGTGATTTCAAAACCTTTGTAGAGACGTTGCACATGCTTCGTTTCTACACCAAAATTCATATTTTTAGCTATTTCTGGGTTGGTATTGACTGATTTGTTTTTTTCTATTGAAAGTTTCCGTACTACTACTGAATAATAGTAATGTAGTGTCATGCAATTTCTAGTCTAGAACTAAAAAATAGTTGTCTGCCATGACCAAACCTCAAATTGCCGTCAGAATTCCCCCCTATCTTCTAGAAAAGCTTAACAATTACGCTCAACAGACTGGCACATCTAAAACCGAGGTAGTAGTTGGTGCTTTAGCGCAGTATCTGGGATGCGTTGAAAATTTACCATTGAACCAAAAAGTTGCCGAACTAAAAGCCAGAACTGCGGTGCTGTAAGCTTTAGTAAAAGCCAGTTAAATTAGGAATAATTTAAATAATTAAATTTATGTCAGCAGAAAATTCCACCCCCAAAGCCATCTGGATTATTACCGAAGAAACGGCTGAAACCTTAACTACAACTACCGAAACATTCACAGATAATGTAACTAGAAGCAGTGGAGCAAGAAGTAGTGGAGATAGAGGAGGACTACTCGGCGTCCAAACCAATGAAGAAATAGTTGTGAGCCGAAAAAAAGACGAAATAGTGATTACCAGACGTAAAGTAGAGGTAACTAAACTCAAGGAAGAAATGAAGGGGTTTCTGCAAGCTATGCGAGAAATGCTTGATGAAGCTGACCAACTCGATTCTAAAATCCAGCTTAATGAGGTCGAACTTTCAGTAGAAGTCAATGGTGAAGGACAAATCAGCCTGCTTGGGATTGGTGGTGGTAAAGCCGGGGGAAAAGGAGCGATGACTTTTAAATTCAAGCGAAAATAATTGGTACTTGAATATGGGTAAGAATTGGGCGATTGTTGTTGGGATTAATCACTATGAGAATCTGCTTAAGCTAAACTTTGCCAAGCGAGACGCTTCTGTGATGGCAACTTGGTTTGAACAAGAAGCCAGATTTGATCAAGTATTCCTCTTCACTGACGATTCTGCTCCAATACCAGCCAATCCGCCAATTCCTACTCAACCTACTTTTGGTCATTTGCGGCGATTCTTACGGGCACAGTTTGAGAATATTCAATCTCCTTTATTAAAACCAGAAGATAATTTATGGTTTTTCTTTGCAGGTCATGGCAATCGATATAAAGATAAAGATTATTTAATGTTCTCAGACAGTGACCCAGGTGACATAGAACATACTGCTATTTCTGTTGATTTTGTAACTCAAAGACTGCGGCGCAGTGGCGCTGATAATGTAGTGTTGTTTTTGGATGCTTGCCGAGATGAAAGTAGTAGAGCCGGATTAGGAATTGGTGAACAAAGGTATCAGGGAGTTATCACTTTTTATTCCTGCACAGCTAACCAAAAATCTTGGGAGATTGAGGAATTAGAACATGGGTCATTTACCCATTCACTATTAGAAGGATTGCGACTACAGGGAGAGGCTAATTGTGCCACAGTAGAGCGTTTAGCACAATATTTACGTTACCAAGTTCCCGATTTGAATACTCGCTATGGAAAGCCTGCACAAAATCCTTATCTCCAGGCAGAACCGCCCTACAAATTGTATTTTATTTTATTAGAGCAAACTGCCACGCTTAGAGATGTAGAGCCATTAAAATATCAAGCCTCTCAAGCTGAAAACAGAGGTAATTTATCATTAGCAAAGCAATTATGGATGAGAGCTTTAGCTGCATCCCGTACTGATTTGGATGCAATTGACGCTATTGGAAGGATTGCTCTGTATCAGCAACGAAACTTTGAACCGATAATCTCAACTTCTGAGAGTATCGGTTCATCAAGGGGAGGTAAGTCAGTAAGTTCTGAATTAGTCCAAGAATCGCTATTTGCTCAAAGGCAAGAAGAACATAGGCAGAATTTAGCTCGTTATCAGCAAGCTTTCTCGGAAGCAATTGAGCAAGAATATCCCCTTAACGAATCAACTAGTCGTCAATTAAAGCAGTTGCAACAATCTCTGCAACTAAAAGAAGAAGAAGTATTGCAGATTGAACAACCAATTATTGTCCAGAAAAAAGCAGAATACCGGAAACAGCAAGAGAGAATCAAGCAGCAACAAGAGGCAGAAAAACAACGACAACAACAAGAAGCAGAAAGACCGCAATCAGAACACCAAGCTACTCAAACAACCACGACACCTGCAAACTCTAACAATCCCGTTACTAGTGGCAGGTTAACTGACAGGCAACGTCGTAGATTAGAGCAAGAATTGGCTTCATTGGATGAATACTATAGCACAGTAAGCCAAAAATTAAAGAGGTTCCGCAAAGCATACTCTATTGAAACTGATGTTGCTGCAAAGTTTAAGTTAGAAACGCAAATTCAGGAAACTGAAACAGAACTGAATAGATTAAGTCAACAGCTTGACGAAATCGAGCAAAAGCTTGAATAGAATGCCCTCTTGTTGTTTTTGTAGTACGATGCTGGCAAATTGCGGGTTATAACAATTAGCAAAAATAAACTTGCACCCTACATTTTCTATTTCTTGGTTAGTTGCTTCCCATTCATCCCAAGGCAGCCTCATTTGTCGTGGAGACGATTTCTTCACCTTTTTTTGAGTATTCAACCCTGCTAATAACTTGCTTAGACAGTAGTTGCGAGTTTCGGGCTTAAGTTTAGCACGATATTTTTTACAAAATCCTCGATACTTTGCAGCGCATTCCCAATCGAGTTTTACCCAACTTCAAAAACGCTGTTTACGCGACATGAATAAAAAGTTAATATCAAAGCCTGTTGAAATTGTTAGCGTGGTTGACTGACAAAACTCTTCAAAATCTTGTCTCTTCGTTTTCCTCTCGCTTGGGAATCAATTCCCATAGTAGGATTATTAAGTAGCCTTTTATACTTTAGCCCTTTTCCCCTCTACCCTTCTTTTCTTTACCCTTATAAAGTGTAGCGGAGCGGAACGATCTAATTTTTTTTCAACAGTCCCCCTTGTCTACGAACACATTCCTCTTTTTGCGAAGACGCTGCGCGAACAACGGGGGAAAATACGTACTCGCTGTGTCCTCTCCTTGCCGCAATACGGTTCAATTAAGGGTTATTCGTGTAGATAATTGGTCTTTGAAGACGCGATTTATCGCGTCTCTACATGAGGGTTTTGGGCTTATCTAAACTGGATTGCCCTTAGTCCACCCATCTCTCCCACCCCCCATCTCACTTTTAATACTTTGGATAGTTAAACTCTCAACAAATATAAAATATTAATTAAGAAAAATTTGATACATAACTTGAAAAAAGTGACATCTCCAAGACCGCTATTCTTGAACAAAACCTTCAAAACCTCCCAAATTCAAATCTTTCTAGCCGATAGCCTGACTATTTTTTGGGGTGAATGGCTGGATTTACGTGCCAGAATTGCACAACTTGCTACATCTGGATTGATATCTCCACTAGTTTACATTTTGGCTTTTGGCTTTGGTTTGGGAGGTTCAATTAAACCAGGGGTAGGAATTAGTGGTGATTATAAAAGCTACTTAGAATTCATTTTGCCAGGGATGGTGGCGCTGTCGTCAATGACAGTCAGTTTTGTGGGGACGACGTTTTCGATTTGCGGTGACAGACTATTTACTAAAAGCTTTGAGGAATTGTTGCTTGTTCCCGTGCATCCTTTAGCTTTGCATATCGGTAAAATGCTAGCGGGAGTGATGCGGGGGTTGTTGACTTCGCTTGGTGTAATTTTGGTAGCGCTGCTGTTTACTGGTAACTGGCGTTTTCTACACCCGTTGTTTTTGTTATTGCTGGTGCTGAGTTGTGCAGTTTTTTCTGGGTTGGGGGTAATTGTCGGGTTAAGTGTGCGATCGCTTGAAGCTGTCGGACTCTACAACAACTTTATCATCATCCCCATGTCCTTTTTAGGAGGAACTTTCTTTGACCCAAATACATTACCAGCAGCTTTGAAAGTCGTAGTTTATTTATTACCGCTTACTTATGCCACCTTAGGACTGCGTGCAGCTGCTTATTTGCCATTGTCGCAGTTTCCTTGGTATAGCATACCGATTTTGCTAGTGATGGCGATCGCTCTTTCTCTCTGGGGTGCTTACATTTTTGCTCACCAACAAGATTAACATTTATCCAAAATGCTAATTCGCAGTGCCACATCAGACGATGTACCCAAAGTTTTACCAATGGTTGCTAAAATTTGTGCATTGCATGAAAATTGGGACACCGCTAAGTATGGATTTTTGCCTCATCCAGAACAGCGTTATGAAAAATGGTTGACGCGGTTGGCTAGTAGTAGCGATCGCACCGTGTTCTTAGTAGCCGAAGATGAAGGTAAATTAGGGGGGTTTCTAATAGCGACAGTTGAGCGAGAAATACCAATTTACCGTTTACAAGAATACGCTTTTATTCACGATATCTGGGTTGAGCCAGAATATCGCCAAAAGGGGGTGGCACGACAAATGGTGATGTTGTGCGTCGAACGCTTCAAAGAAATGAAAGTTCAGCAAATTCGTCTTGATACCGCAGCTGTGAACGAGGCAGCGCGGCAATTATTTACATCTTGTGGTTTTCGCATCAGCACTATAGAAATGCTGAAAGAGTTAGGAGTCAAGAGCCAATAGTTATTAGACTCCTGACTCCTGACTCCTGATTTTTGACTAACTAGCTAAAAGTGTTTTCTCCAGAGGTGTCCAACGGAAGAAGCGATCGCCTCCTCTTTCGAGAACAATTTTCACCCGTGGTTCTATAGTAGGCAAACTCGCTAAATATTCAACTTCCTGATTGGAAAGAATATGCCCTTCAATAATCCACAACACCAGACCCTTTGACTTTGGTGGTAGCTGTTCTAACTGATAGCTAACAATCGGTGGCACATAGTATACCGAACCGACTGCTGCACCACTTCCACTACTTTTTTTACCCAGGTGAGGAGGTCTGACCCCATGAACTGCTGTCAGATACGCGGCTAGATCGCCCAGTCCTCTTGCGGTAATGTGCAAAGTGACATAACCAGCTGCACGCAGTCGGCGTTGATACCGACCTTCAAAACCTCCTTCCAGAGGTGCATACACGCCAAGAGCGCCAAATTTTTCCAGGTCGCGAATTAAAGGTTTGCCAGTGGTAATTAGTGCCATAGATTTTCGTCTTATCCCACTTATATATTTCTATTATTCACTGTTAATGGATATATTTAGTTAGATAACAAACTTATAAGTTAGATTAGCTCTATCCACTCTTATTACCCAAGCTGTATATAATATAGGTTTTCTTAATATTAGTCATTTACCAAGAGTCTTGAGAACGTGTTTTCAGACTTGCCAAGGCTGTGACCTGTTATGCCTCGATCTATACGAATATAGCCGCACCCTTTAGAGGATGTTTGAAAAGTATCGTTATTAACATCAAAACCATAGAAACCTAACCCCTAACCCCTTCCCTAATAGGGAAGGGGTTAGGGGAATCAGGGTTTTCAAAGCCTCTCCCCCCGTGGGGGAGAGGTTTGGAGAGGGGTTATGCAGGTAAACTTTGCGACTTTTCAAACATCCTCTTAGGTATAGGTGAAAAGCGATAAAAGAATATATTCAAAATTATAGACAAATGTAAATAAATGATCTATATTATTAGATTGTGAGCAAAATATTAATTTAGTTTGTCTTTTGATTATCATTCCAGGCTAAGTTTAGCATTTAGTGGTGATGATTAAATTCCAAATATGATATAATGGCTCGGATTGGTAAGAAGCTGATAAACTAATAAAAGCTTGAGTAAACTTAGGAGCTTGGAATAAAAACCAAAGCACAATCCTAAGGTTCAAAGCGCGTTCACTCATGCGCTCTTGAGACTAGGCAAAACATTAAGCGATCGGTTGATGTTTTTAGTGAAGTAAAAACTGAGCAGTCATCTTGGTTTGATGACATTGCATCAGTGTCAGTGAAGGGATACTGAGCAGCGATTGTATGCTTAAGTCCCACTGCAACACGGACACATGAAGTGCGACGTAAGTCGTTCTCACTCAGTCGTTCTCAGCAGTGTCCGCCAGAAAGTGCCAGAGCAATCGCTTGGACGAAGCATTGCTGCACAAAGCGCTTGCTTTCTAGCACTAGCGCAAAGTTAATTTTAAAAGTGGCAACTTCCATTAGTGAAGAGACTTTTAGGTGTTCTGGTGAATAAATGAGTGAAAATAAACGGATTTAGCAACGCTAGAAGGATACCCTTGTAGCAGCCAGAAGCGTCCGCTTGCTGCGAAGTGCTCAAAATGGGGCATTTCAAGTAGTGTATTAGTGTGAATCCGATTTTAAAAGTTAAGTAGATAAGGAGAGCCAGTAACTGTGTCTGTAGGCATTCTCGGCACCAAACTTGGCATGACCCAAATATTTGACGAAGCAGGAGTAGCCATTCCTGTGACCGTCGTCCAAGCGGGACCATGCACGGTAACACAAGTAAAAACAAAACAGACCGACGGTTACTCTGCCATTCAAGTTGGCTATCGTGAAGTGAAGCCAAAGGCTTTAAACAAGCCTTTGCTGGGACATCTGGCAAAATCAGATGCTCCCGCATTGCGTCACTTACGGGAATATCACATTGATAATGCTAGTGAGTATTCTTTAGGTCAACAGATTACGGCAGAAATTTTTAGTGCAGGTCAAATTGTAGATATAAGCGGTAAAAGTATCGGTCGCGGTTTCGCGGGGAACCAGAAACGAAATAACTTTGGTCGCGGACCAATGTCACATGGTTCCAAAAACCACAGAGCACCCGGTTCCATTGGTGCAGGTACAACACCCGGTCGTGTCTATCCAGGTAAGCGGATGGCAGGACGTTTGGGTGGGAAGCGCATCACAATTCGCAAGCTGACTGTAGTGCGAGTAGATACCGAACGTAACTTATTGCTAATCAAGGGAGCTATTCCTGGTAAGCCCGGAGCATTGATAAGTATTCTGCCAACAAAGCAAGTTGGTTAGTAGTTAGTGGTTAGTAGTTAGTAGTTAGTAGATAGCGGTTATGGTTTTTAGAACTAACAGCCAGCACCTAACAACTAACAAACATGCAAAGGACAAAAGACAAATGACATTTGAGTATGTAGTCAAAAATTGGCAAGGAGAACAAGTCGGACAAGAAAGCTTCGACTTGCGAGTTGCCAAACCAGAAACGGCGTCTCATATTGTGCATAGAGCCTTAGTGAGACAGATGACCAATGCTCGCCAGGGAACTGCTAGTACAAAGACCCGTGCAGAAGTTAGAGGTGGTGGTCGCAAACCGTGGCGCCAAAAAGGTACAGGAAAAGCGCGTGCCGGTTCGATTCGTTCACCCCTGTGGCGTGGTGGTGGTGTGATCTTTGGACCAAAGCCCAGAGATTATAACCTGAAGATGAACCGCAAAGAGCGGCGTTTAGCATTGCGGACAGCGTTTGCCAGTCGCATTGACGATTTGATTGTAGTGGAAGAATTTGGCAACGAATTTCAACGCCCGAAAACCAGAGAACTGGTACAAGCGATCGCGCGTTGGGGTTCACAACCAGAAAGCAATACACTTTTAATTTTGTCAGAACGCACCGAGAACGTTTATTTGTCAGCTCGCAATATTGAAAAATTAAAGCTAATTGCCGCTGACCAACTAAACATTTACGATTTGCTCCACGCTGACAAAATTGTAATTACAGCACCAGCTTTACAAAAACTCCAGGAGGTCTACAGTGCCTAACTTTGACCCCCGTTATTTGCCCGACTTAGTGCGTCGCCCAATTGTCACCGAGAAAGCGACCATTGCGATGGAGCAGAATAAATACACTTTTGAAGTAATTCCCAAAGCAACTAAGCCAGAAATCAAAGCTGCGATCGAAAACTTGTTTGATGTCAAAGTTGTCAAAGTAAATACCTCAAGACCACCCCGCAAAAAGCGGCGCGTTGGTAAATTTATTGGTTACAAACCCCAATACAAAAAAGCCATTGTTACAGTGGCACCTGGGGACGAAGACAAAATTCGACAAGTTCTATTCCCAGAAGTGTAAAAAAGTTATGAGTTACGAGTTATGAGTCACTTCTAACTTTTAACTCCTAACTCCTAACTTAAAACTCCTAACTCTAAACTAAGATTATGGGTACTCGTTCTTATCGCCCTTATACCCCCAGTACTCGCCAAGTTACTATCTCCGACTTTGCGGAAATTACCAAAACAGAGCCGGAGAAGTCCTTAACGACATACAAGCATCGTCCTAAAGGTAGAAATAACCAAGGGCGCATTACTAGTCGTCGGCGGGGTGGCGGACACAAACAACTTTACCGGATCGTAGATTTTAAACGGGATAAACGGAATATTCCGGCGAAAGTCGAAGCGATTGAGTACGATCCAAACCGCAACGCCCGGATCGCCCTTTTGTTTTACCAAGATGGCGAAAAACGCTACATTCTTCATCCCAACGGCTTGAAAGTTGGGACTACAGTTATTGCTGGACCTGATGCGCCTTTTGAAGATGGTAACGCTTTACCATTGTCGAATATTCCCTTGGGTACTAGCGTTCACAACGTGGAGTTAACCCCCGGAAAAGGCGGTCAAATTGTTCGCTCCGCTGGTGCAACCGCGCAAGTTGTAGCAAAAGAAGGAAATTACGTTACCATCAAACTCCCTTCTGGCGAAGTCCGAATGATTCGGCGCGAATGCTACGCCACCATTGGACAAGTTGGTAACACCGACGCGAGAAACCTGAGCGCAGGTAAAGCAGGAAGAAACCGCTGGAAAGGTCGCCGTCCTAAAGTCAGAGGTAGCGTCATGAACCCAGTGGATCACCCACACGGCGGTGGTGAAGGTCGCGCTCCCATTGGTAGACCCGGTCCTGTGACACCTTGGGGTAAACCTACCTTGGGTATGAAGACACGCAAGCGCAAGAAAGCAAGTAGCAAATTAATTGTACGTCGTCGTCGTAAGTCTTCTAAACGTGGACGCGGCGGACGCGAGTCGTAAAAAAGTATGAAGTATGAAGGATAAAGTATGAAGTGTTCATCCTTTATTCTTCGTCACTTATCCTTCTTTCATCCTTTAACCTTTATCGTTCATCCTTTACTATGGGTCGTTCTCTAAAAAAAGGTCCCTTCGTTGCGGATCATTTACTCAAAAAAATTGAAAAGCTCGACGCAATCAACAGAAAAGAAGTTATTAAAACTTGGTCGAGAGCTTCAACAATTTTGCCCCTAATGGTAGGACATACCATTGCTGTTCACAACGGACGTCAACACGTACCAGTTTTTGTGAATGAGCAAATGGTAGGACACAAATTAGGTGAATTTGCCCCGACACGCACATACAGGGGTCATGGAAAAAGTGATAAAAAAGCAGGGAGATAGTTATTAGGAGAGTGGTTAGTAGTTGGTAGTAATTGAATATAACAACTAACAATTAACAACTAACCTAATAACAAAAAAGGAGAAAGTTATGGCAACTGATACTAAAGAAGTAAAAGCGATCGCCCGTTTTGTACGCATGTCTCCCTTGAAAGTGCGTCGCGTACTCGATCAAATTCGCGGCAGATCCTATCGAGAAGCGCTGATTATCCTGGAATTCATGCCCTATCGTGCCTGCGAACCAGTATTAAAGTTGATTAGAAGCGCTGCCGCTAATGCCGAGCATAACGCTGGGTTAGATCGCACTCAACTAGTGATTACTCAAGCATACGCCGATCAAGGTCCAGTCCTAAAACGGTTCCAACCAAGAGCGCAAGGTCGAGCTTACCAAATTCGCAAGCCGACATGTCACATCACAGTAGCAGTTGCGACTGGTGCGGCTGAATAAGCTTCTCTCGGTAAAAAAAATTGCGTACAGCCAGAAATTTTAGAGGAATTATTTGTGGGACAAAAGATTCATCCAGTCGGTTTTCGACTGGGTATTACTCAAGAGCACCAATCACGTTGGTTTGCCGTTCCTGACCGTTATCCAGAACTTCTTCAAGAAGACTACAAACTCCGCAACTACATAGAACAAAAGCTGGGTAGATACGCTCAAAACAACGCCGGCATCTCGGAAGTACGAATTGAGCGCAAAGCAGACCAAATCGACTTAGAAGTACGCACGGCTCGACCGGGTGTAGTTGTAGGTCGAGGTGGACAAGGCATTGAAGCATTGCGTACCGGACTTCAAGACTTGTTGGGCGGCAATCGCCAAATTCGCATTAACGTAGTTGAAGTACAACGAGTTGATGCCGATGCTTATTTGATTGCGGAATACATCGCTCAACAATTAGAACGCCGCGTTTCCTTCCGTAGGGTAGTACGTCAAGCCATCCAACGTGCTCAACGCGCTGGTGTACAAGGCATTAAAGTTCAAGTTGGCGGTCGGCTTAACGGTGCAGAAATTGCCCGGACAGAGTGGACTCGTGAAGGTAGAGTACCTCTACATACCTTACGGGCTGATATTGACTACTCTTACTGCACCGCAAAAACTATTTACGGCATTCTGGGTATCAAAGTGTGGGTGTTTAAAGGAGAAATTATTCCTGGACAGGAAGAAACTCCAGCACAACCAACAACACGCGATCGCGAACCTCGTCGTCGTCAACAACAACGCCGTCGCCAACAATTTGAAGATCGTTCAAATGAAGGGTAAATGGAAACTGGGGACTGGAGAGTAGGGACTGGGAAAGAACTTTCCTAATCCCTATCCCTATCCCTAATCCTATCCCTAATCCTATCCCTAGTCCCTAGTCCAAGCGTCATGTTAAGTCCTAGAAGAACTAAATTCCGCAAACAACAACGCGGACGTATGAGCGGTGTAGCTACCCGTGGTAGCAGCCTGAATTTTGGCGATTTTGCCCTCCAAGCACAAGAACCAGCTTGGATCACCTCCCGGCAAATAGAGGCTTCGCGTCGAGCAATGACTCGTTATATCCGCCGGGGTGGGAAAATCTGGATTCGTATTTTCCCAGACAAACCTGTAACCATGCGTCCCGCAGAAACTCGGATGGGTTCCGGTAAAGGTTCGCCTGAGTTTTGGGTAGCAGTAGTCAAGCCAGGACGAATTTTATTTGAAATTGCTGGCGTTACTGAAGAAATCGCTCGCGAAGCCATGCGCTTGGCAGCTTTTAAGTTACCAATTAAAACTAAGTTCATTTCACGCTCCGAATCGGAGCCGCAGGAGTAAGTCATGCCTCTGCCTAAGATTTCAGAAGCAAGAGAATTCAGTGACGAAAAACTGTCTGATGAAATTCTTGCTGTTAAAAAGCAACTATTTCAATTGCGCTTGCAAAAAGCAACCAGACAATTAGAAAAACCCCATCAATTCAAACATGCTCGACACCGTTTAGCCCAGTTGCTGACAGTAGAGGTAGAGCGCAAAATGAAAGCAACTGAATTGGTTAAAGAAGAAAAATAGGAGATTATGGCAGTCAAAGAACGAGTTGGTTTGGTAGTGAGCGACAAAATGCAGAAAACAGTGGTTGTCGCCATTGAAAACCGCGCTCCTCACCCCAAATACGGCAAGATTGTAGTCAATACCCAGCGCTACAAAGTCCATGATGAAGAAAATAAATGCAAAGTGGGCGATCGCGTTCGCATTCAGGAAACTCGACCCCTGAGTAAAACCAAGCGCTGGCAAGTCACAGAAATCCTCAACACTAAATCTACAACGTAATAGTTGTTAGTTGTCTAACAACGCAACAAGGAAGAAAAATTGTGATTCAATCCCAGACCTACCTCAATGTCGCAGATAATAGCGGTGCCCGCAAATTAATGTGCATCCGTGTATTAGGCGGTGGCGGAGGAAACCGCCGTTATGGTGGCGTGGGCGATAAAATTATCGCCGTTGTTAAAGATGCCATTCCTAACATGGCTGTAAAAAAATCTGATGTCGTGGAAGCGGTAATTGTTCGCACCCGCAAAGCCATGATCCGTGATAGCGGTATGAGCATCCGTTTTGACGACAATGCCGCAGTAATCATCAACAAAGATGGTAATCCTAGAGGTACGCGCGTTTTCGGACCAGTGGCACGGGAATTGCGCGAGAAAAACTTTACCAAAATCGTTTCTTTGGCTCCGGAGGTGCTGTAATGCCAAAACAGCCGAAACCTAAAGTATTTTATAAAATGCACGTCAAAACTGGTGACACCGTGCAAGTGATTGCCGGCAAAGACAAAGGCAAAGTTGGTGAAATAGTCAAAGCACTTCCCCAAGAAAGCCAAGTCATTGTCAAAGGCGTCAACATTAAAACTAAGCACGTCAAACCCCAAGGCGAAGGTGAATCGGGACGCATTCTCACCCAAGAATTCCCAATTCATAGTTCTAACGTGATGCTTTATTCTACTAAGCAAAACGTTGCCAGTCGCATCTGCTACACCACAACCCAAGAAGGGAAGAAGGTACGGATGTTAAAGAAAACCGGCGAGATACTTGATAAATAGTTAGGTATTAGGAGGAGCCAGTGCGCTATACGCGGGTTTACCGGCTTCAACCACCTGCCGTAGGCTTTGCCCACTAAAGCAACTGGCGTTGAGGAGTTAAGAGTTAGAAATTACATTTAACTCAAAACTGAAAACTCATAACTTCTTTTTCCCTGACCAAGACCAGGGATAAACAGGAAAAAAATTATGGCGACAACAAGACTCAAAAATTTATACCAAGAGACAATCGTCCCCAAACTGATGAATCAGTTTCAATACAGCAACATTCATCAAGTACCGAAGTTGCTAAAAATCACCGTGAACCGGGGATTGGGGGAAGCGGCTACCAACGCTAAATCATTAGAAGCCTCATTAAGCGAAATTGCGGTGATCACAGGTCAAAAACCGGTAGTCACACGGGCGAAAAAGGCGATCGCTGGCTTCAAAATTCGTCAAGGTATGCCTGTTGGGATCATGGTGACACTTAGAGGCGAACGAATGTACGCCTTTATCGACCGACTAATCAGCCTTTCTTTGCCTAGAATTAGAGACTTTCGTGGCATTAGCCCCAAAAGCTTTGATGGTCGGGGAAATTATACTCTCGGGGTCAGAGAACAACTAATTTTTCCAGAAGTCGAGTACGACAGTATCGATCAAGTACGTGGTATGGATATTTCCATCATCACCAGCGCAAAAAATGACGAAGAGGGACGCGCTTTACTCAAAGAAATGGGAATGCCCTTTCGCGATCAATAAGTTCAGTTATACGAGGGAACGATGGCGGCTAACGACACAATTGCAGATATGCTGACGCGCATACGCAATGCTACTATGGCTAGGCATCAAACAACACTGGTGCCAGCGACAAAAACGACCCGTAGTATTGCCAAAGTGCTTCGTGAGGAAGGCTTTATTTCTGAATACGAAGAAGCAGAAGATGGAGTAAAGCGTAACTTGGTGATTGCCCTGAAATACAAGGGGAAAAATCGCCAGCCTTTAATTACCGCTTTAAAGCGGGTGAGCAAACCAGGCTTGCGGGTTTACTCCAACAAAAAAGAATTACCACGGGTACTAGGCGGTATTGGTATTGCCATTATTTCTACATCCAGTGGCATCATGACCGATCGCGAAGCGCGACGTCATAATTTGGGTGGTGAAGTGCTTTGCTACGTTTGGTAAGAAAGTTAGTAGTTATTGGTAATAAAGTTAGGGTTAGTGGGAGCGTGGTTAGTAGAAGAACCCTTGGGGTGAATCCTTCTCCTTCAAATACCAAGGCAAACGGATACGCTTCTCTTCTCATCTATATAGCCGCGATAGCGCAGTCGCTCACCAACAACCAACAAATAACAACCAACAACTAAGAAAGGATAAAAATTTATGTCTCGAATTGGTAAACGTCCAATTACAGTCCCCGCTAAAGTACAAATAACAATTGACGGCACAAAAGTTGTGGTCAAAGGTCCAAAAGGTGAACTTTGTCGTGACCTTCCGCCAAATGTGACAGTCTCTCAAGAAGGGGAAATATTACAAGTAAATCGGCGCGATGAATCCCGCACATCTAGGCAGCTACACGGTTTATGCCGTACCTTAGTTGCCAACATGGTAGAAGGAGTTTCCACAGGTTTTCAACGTCGGTTGGAAATTCAAGGGGTAGGTTACAGGGCACAAGTTCAAGGTCGTAATCTCATATTGAATATGGGTTATAGCCATCAAGTGCAAATTGATCCACCAGATGGAATTCAGTTTGCAGTTGAAGGTACCACTAACGTCATCGTTAGTGGGTATGACAAAGAAATAGTAGGTAACACCGCAGCGAAAATTCGCGAAGTTCGCCGACCAGAACCTTATAAAGGTAAAGGTATTCGCTACGCCGGTGAAGTGGTTAGACGTAAAGCTGGTAAGACTGGTAAGAGTGGTAAGAAATAAAAATGAAACTTACTCGCAAAGAATCTAAACAGCGTCGCCATCGACGCATTCGTGGTAAAGTAACCGGTTCTGGAGAACGTCCACGGTTAGCTGTATTTCGCTCGAACGAGCATATTTATGCTCAGATAATTGATGATACTAAGCATCACACAATTGTTGCAGCTTCGAGTGTAGAACCAGATTTAAAATCTAATTTGGCTTCAGGCTCTAACCAAGAAGCTAGTGCCCAAGTTGGCAAGTTGATTGCAGCGCGAACGCTCGAAAAAGGCATAACTCAAGTAGTTTTTGATCGCGGTGGTAATTTATATCACGGTCGCATCAAAGCCCTAGCTGACGCCGCACGGGAAGCCGGCTTAGAATTCTAAGATTAGTTAGTAGTTAGTTGATAGTGGATAGTAGATAGTGGTTAGTGCTTATGGTTTTTACAACGCTCCAACGCTCCAACGCTTCAATTAACAACTAACAACCAACAACCAACAACCAAAAAGCATTAATTATGGCAACCGAGCGTAAAAACAAAACAAAACGCGCCAAGAAAGAAGAGACAACTTGGCAAGAACGGGTGATTCAGATCCGACGCGTCAGTAAGGTCGTTAAGGGAGGTAAAAAACTCAGCTTCCGAGCGATCGTTGTCGTTGGTAACGAACGTGGTCAAGTTGGCGTAGGAGTAGGTAAAGCTTCAGATGTAATTGGTGCCGTTAAAAAAGGCGTAGCCGACGGCAAAAAACATTTGATAGAAATCCCCATGACCAAATCCAACTCCATTCCCCATCCTATTGATGGTACCGGTGGTGGCGCAAAAGTCATGATGCGACCAGCATCCCCTGGAACCGGGGTAATTGCCGGTGGTGCTGTCCGTACAGTATTGGAGTTAGCCGGAGTTCGCAACATTTTAGCGAAACAACTCGGCTCCAACAATCCACTTAACAATGCTAGAGCCGCAGTTAATGCACTATCTACCCTGCGTACCTTCGCCCAAGTTGCCGAAGATAGAGGCGTTCCTATTGAGAATCTCTACATTTAACAAGTCAAGAGTTAAAAGTCAAGAGTCAAAAGTTTATTGACTATTGACCATTGACCATTGACCATTAACCATTGACCATTGACAAAATTATGAGACTAAATGATGTTCGTCCTCAAAAAGGCTCGAAAAAACGCGGCAAGCGTGTAGGTCGAGGTATTTCTGCCGGTCAAGGTGCCAGTGCTGGTTTAGGTATGCGGGGTCAAAAATCTCGCTCTGGTAGCAGCACCCGACCTGGTTTTGAAGGTGGTCAACAGCCGTTGTATCGCCGTATCCCTAAGTTAAAGGGCTTTCCAATTATTAATCGTAAAAATTACACTACGATTAATGTAGAGAAACTAGCTTCCCTTCCTGCCAATACAGAAGTTACTTTGGAATCTTTAAAGGCATCAGGTATTATCACTAGTGCCAAAGCACCATTGAAAATTTTGGGCAATGGGGAATTGAGCGTTGCGCTCAATGTTAAAGCGGCAGCTTTTACAAGCCAAGCTCGAAGCAAAATTGAGGCAGCTGGTGGGAGTTGTGAAGTTTTATGAAGGATGAAGGATGAAGGATGAAGGATGAAAAATATATACTTCACATTTTATACTTCTGACTTTATACTTCACACTTCACACTTCATACTTCATACTTCAAAGGTAGCCCTTTATGATTAGTCGAGACAAAGCCCCAACGGCTCAAGAAACTTTTATGCAGATGGCGCAAGCAGCTGGGCTCAGAGGTCGGCTGCTTGTGACCGTCGGTATTTTAATTTTGATTCGCCTGGGCATCTTTTTGCCCGTGCCAGGAATTAATCGAGAGTTGTTTGGTCAAGCTATCCAAAACAACAGCGCGATATTCGGCTTGTTAGACATATTCTCAGGACGGGGACTTTCTACTTTGGGAGTCTTCGCCTTGGGCATCTTGCCTTACATTAACGCTTCCATTATTATCCAATTGCTCACGACTGCGATTCCAGCTTTAGAAAATTTACAGAAAAATGAAGGGGAAGCCGGACGGCGAAAAATTTCCCAAATTACACGCTATGTATCTTTAGGTTGGGCGATTCTTCAAAGTACTGCCTTCTCGGCATTTTTCTTACAGCAATTTGCTAAAGAACCCGGTCCAGTTTTCGTAGCAGAAACAGCGATAGCTCTCACAGCTGGTTCTATGTTCGTTATGTGGGCATCTGAACTAATTACAGAGAGAGGTATTGGTAATGGAGCATCATTGTTGATTTTTGTCAACATTGTCGCCTCACTACCCAAATCTCTAGGCGATACCATCGACTTAGTGCAAGTCGGCGGTCGTGAAATAGTCGGGCGTGTAATCGTACTAGTTTTAGTGTTCTTGGCAACGATTGTTGGAATTGTCTTTGTTCAAGAAGGAACGCGGCGCATCCCAATTATCTCCGCTCGTCGTCAAGTCGGTCGCCGTGTTTTGGCAGAGCAACGTAGTTATCTACCTCTGCGGCTAAATCAAGGCGGTGTCATGCCGATTATTTTTGCAGCTGCCATCTTGAGTTTGCCACTTTTGCTGGCAAATTTCAGCAAAAATCCGGACTTGATTAATATTGTTAACACTTATTTGAGTCCGGGTGGTTCTGCGCCTTGGGCATACTCGCTGATTTACCTCGTTTCTATTGTTTTCTTCAGCTACTTCTACTCTTCGTTGATTCTTAACCCAGTAGATGTGGCGCAGAACTTGAAAAAAATGGGTTCTAGCATTCCTGGCGTTCGTCCGGGTAAAACAACGAGCGAGTATATTGAGCGCGTGACGAATCGACTAACTTTTTTGGGTGCTATCTTTTTGGGCTTAGTTGCGATTATCCCCACCGCTGTGGAAAGCTCTTTAGGTGTGCCAACCTTTAAAGGTCTTGGCGCAACAAGCTTGTTAATTCTGGTTGGTGTGGCGATTGAAACAGCTAAACAAGTCCAAACTTACGTCATCTCTCAGCGCTATGAAGGAATGGTGAAATAATAGTGACGCGATTAATCTTCTTGGGACCACCTGGAGCTGGTAAAGGAACTCAAGCTCAAAACTTAGCTTACGGCTGCAATATTCCCCATATTTCCACGGGTGATATATTGCGCCAAGCAATGAAAGAGCAAACCCCTTTAGGAATGAAAGCTCAAAATTACGTTGATAGCGGCGAGTTGGTTCCTGACGAGCTAGTCCAAGAGCTAGTGCAGGAGCGTCTGTGCCAACCGGATACTAATTCAGGATGGATTTTAGATGGCTTTCCGCGCAAAGTAACGCAAGCAGTTTTCTTGCAGGAGTTGCTGCAAAAGATGGATGTTCCTACCGGTGAAAAGGTGGTCAATCTGGATGTACCAGATGATGTGGTGGTAGCACGTTTACTCGAACGCGGACGAAAAGATGATACAGAAGAGATAATTCGTCGTCGTTTAGAAGTATACCGCTCAGAAACTGCACCTTTAATTGATTACTACGGAGCGAAGCAACAACTTCTTACCGTCAATGGTAATCAATCCCAAGAAGAAGTCACTAATGAACTTAAGAAGGTAATCGCTTTTTAGTTTCACAAAAGGGAATAGAAAGTAGTAAATCTCATACTCCCTATTCCCCACTCTCCACTTTCTCTTAGGGCAGGATAGATAGGAAATTTCGCTAAAATATATTAAGAAACTGTTGATATAATCGCTCCTTTGTGTTGTCTTGCAGATGTAGTTACTGCAACTGAATAGGAGACTGTTGAGTTGAGGAAAAAATAAATTGTCTAAACAAGATTTGATTGAAATGGAAGGCACTGTCACAGAGTCCCTACCAAATGCGATGTTTCGCGTTGACCTTGACAATGGCTTTAATGTTCTGGCTCATATTTCGGGTAAGATTCGCCGGAACTATATCAAGATTTTACCTGGCGATCGCGTCAAAGTGGAATTAACTCCCTACGACCTGACAAAGGGTAGAATTACTTATCGACTCCGGAAAAAGTAACTAGATGTAGAGAATTTTACCATAAACCACCAGATTTGCTGTTAACCAAAAATTTAACTGATTAAATTCACCAAAAATGCTATAATTCCATATTTGGAGTCAATTAAGAACGACATGAAAGTCAGAGCTTCAGTCAAGAAAATTTGTGAAAAGTGTAGCGTTATCAAACGTCGCGGGCGCGTGATGGTGATTTGTGTTAATCCCAAGCACAAGCAACGTCAAGGATAGCATCGATACTGCTAGAAATGACATCAGTCAGGTGAGGCGAGGAAAAATCACCATCACGCAGATACTAACAGTACTGGCAACAATAGGGAGAAAGTAACACATGGCACGTATTGCCGGAGTAGACCTTCCACGCGACAAACGCGTAGAAATTGGTCTAACTTATATCTACGGAATTGGATTATCTAGATCGCAAGAAATCTTAGCTAATACTGGTGTAAATCCAGACATTCGTGTAAAAGACTTAAATGATGCGGATGTAGCAGCGCTACGGGGAATCATCGAGAGCGACTATCAAGTAGAAGGTGACTTGCGGCGTCTAGAGGCGCTAAACATTAAGCGCCTCATTGATATTGGCAGTTACAGAGGTCGTCGTCATCGGATGGGCTTGCCAGTCAGAGGACAGAGAACTCGTACCAACGCCAGAACGCGTCGAGGCAGACGGCAGACAGTGGCAGGTAAGAAGAAAGCACCGGGCAAATAAATTTCTTTTGTCTTACAACAACTATTACCATTATTCAACTACAGCGAGATTATGGCGCGACAACCAACTAAAAAAAGTGGCAGCAAAAAGCAAAAACGCAACGTTCCTAACGGAATGGCATATATCCAGTCTACTTTCAACAATAGCATTGTCACCATTACCGATCAAAACGGAGATGTAATTTCTTGGGCAAGTGCTGGTTCTAGCGGTTTTAAAGGAGCAAAAAAGGGAACTCCCTTTGCCGCACAAACTGCGGCAGAAAGTGCAGCACGCCGAGCTATGGACTCTGGAATGCGCCAAATTGAGGTAATGGTTAGTGGTCCAGGAGCGGGTAGAGAGACGGCTATCCGGGCACTGCAAGGAGCAGGATTGGAAATTACACTGATTCGGGATATTACCCCAATTGCTCACAATGGTTGCCGTCCGCCCAAGCGCCGTCGAGTTTAGACATAACCTGTTGGGCGAGAGCATTTTAGCAACATCGTCTACAGGCTATGAGTGAAGCGTCAAATACCAACATTGGCAGCGAAGCTTGAAGAAGCTTGCTCGAAGCTCCAAAAAATTAAGTAAAAAAGGCGAGGCAATTGATTTGCCTCCTAGCAGCACCTCAAAAGAAGGGAGGCTACTCCGTGGCGCAGTTTCAAATTGAATGTGTAGAATCCAATACTGAGGAAAGTCGGAACCATTACAGTAAATTTGTCTTAGAACCTCTAGAGCGCGGTCAAGGTACAACAGTAGGTAACGCCCTAAGAAGAGTTTTACTATCTAATCTAGAGGGTACAGCAGTTACCGCAGTGCGGATTGCAGGCGTTTCCCACGAATTTGCCACAGTTCCGGGTGTGCGAGAAGACGTACTGGAAATCCTCATGAAAATGAAGGAAGTTATCCTAAAAAACTATTCTTCTCAACCCCAAATTGGTCGCTTACTTGTGACAGGTCCAGCAACAATCACTGCGGCTCATTTTGATTTGCCTAGTGAAGTAGAAGTCATTGACCAAACCCAGTATGTAGCGACCATTGCAGAGGGCGCAAAGCTGGAAATGGAATTCCGCATTGAGAAAGGCAAAGGATACCGTACTGTAGAGCGAGGACGTGAGGAAGCTACATCTTTAGACTTTCTCCAAATCGACTCCGTGTTTATGCCAGTCCGGAAAGTTAACTATAGTGTTGAGGACTTCCGTGGAGATAACTCCATACCCAAAGACCGACTACTGTTGGAAGTTTGGACAAATGGCAGTATCTCACCTCAAGAAGCACTTTCCTCTGCTGCTGGTATCTTGGTAGATTTATTCAATCCTTTAAAAGATATCTCCCTCGATCCAGTAGATACAAACTCGGATATCCCAGACGATCCAACCGCTCAAATTCCTATCGAAGAATTGCAACTTTCTGTACGAGCTTATAATTGTCTCAAACGAGCACAAGTTAACTCTGTAGCAGACTTGTTGGATTTCACCCAAGAAGATTTGTTAGAAATCAAAAACTTCGGTCAGAAATCGGCAGAAGAAGTAGTAGAAGCTTTGCAGCGACGCTTAGGTATTACTCTGCCCCAGGAAAGAGGCTCCAAACACGCATAGTAGGTTGTTAGTAGTTAGTAGTTATTAGTTATTGGCTGATGAACAACTAACAACTAACAACTAACAATCAACAACTAACAATCAACAACTAACAACTAACAAAAAGATTATGCGTCACCGTTGTCGCGTCAAAAAACTTGGTAAGCCAGCCGACCAGCGTCGTGCTTTATTGCGATCGCTCACCACCGAGCTGATTCGTCATGGTCGGATCACCACCACTTTAATTCGCGCTAAAGTTTTACGAAGCGAAGTGGATAAAATGATTACCTTAGCTAAAAATGGCTCGCTGACAGCACGTCGCGAAGCCCTTGGCTATATCTTCGACAAACAATTAGTTCATGCTTTGTTTGAGCAAGCCCCCACTAGGTATGGTAATCGTCAAGGTGGTTATACCCGCATTCTGCATACCGTCCCGCGTCGGGGTGACAATGCGGAAATGGCAATAATTGAACTAGTTTAAGTCATTAGTCATTGGTCAAAGGCGGTCATTAGTTAAGAATCTTGAACAAATGACTTTTGACTATTGACAAATGACAAAAACCGTATGATGGAAAGCCAGTCCTCAACACCGACTTATAGAGTAGCCCTAGTAATTCAATACCTGGGCACTCATTTTCATGGGTGGCAAAGGCAACTACAACAGCGCACCGTGCAAGAAGAGATAGAAAAAGCTATCTCAGTTATACTGGGGTATCATGTGACACTACATGGGGCAGGGCGAACCGATGCCGGAGTTCACGCGGCTGCTCAAGTAGCCCATTTTGATGCCACAGGTAGAATACCCGCCGAAAAGTGGGCTACAGTTCTTAATAGCTATCTGCCCAAAGATATATTAATTCGGGCTTCCGAAGGTGTGAGTAACAGTTGGCACGCTCGCTTTAGTGCAGCTTATCGACGGTATCGCTACACACTTTACACTGAAGACCGACCGAACTTGTTCGTTAGACCCTTTAGTTGGCATTATTATTATGCACCCCTGGATGAAGCTTTAATTCAGGCTGCCCTTAAACCCTTGATGGGAAAGCATCATTTAGCTGCTTTTCACCGTGCGGGTTCAAAGCGCAAGCATTCCTGGGTAGAAGTGCAAGCAGCGGAGTGTTATCGTACAGGATCATTTCTTCATATTGAAATTCAGGCAGATGGATTTTTGTATGGCATGGTGCGGCTGTTGGTAGGGATGCTCGTAGAAGTAGGTTCACAAGAGCGATCGCTTTCTAACTTTACAGAAATCTGGACATATCAACATCGGGAAAAAGTCAAATATGCCGCACCTCCCCAAGGATTATGCTTGTTGCGAGTCGGCTATCCAGATTTTCCCTTTCCCCAAGAAGTTTGGTACGACACCTTACCAAAATTAGTTTTTAGTTAGTGGTTGGTAGGAGCGTGGTTAGTGATTATTAGGAGCGTGGTTAGTAGAAAAACTATCAACGCTCCAACCACCAACAACGCTCCCACTAACAACGCTCCAAAGGACACATGACAAATGACAACAAACAAAACATACCTTCCTCCTGTAGCATCAATTGAGCGTGAGTGGTATATAGTAGATGCCACCGACAAACGCTTAGGTCGCCTCGCCACGGAAATCGCCATGATTTTGCGCGGCAAAAATAAACCAGAATATACACCTCACATGGACACAGGTGGCTTCGTCGTTGTCGTCAATGCTGAGAAAGTAACAGTTACAGGCAAAAAGCGTACTCAAAAACTCTACCGTCGCCACTCCGGTCGTCCCGGTGGGATGAAGACGGAAACCTTCGCTAAGTTGCAAGACCGCTTACCAGAACGGATTATCGAACACGCCGTCAAAGGTATGTTACCGAAAAATAGCCTTGGCAAGCAGTTATTTACCAAATTGAAAGTTTACGCTGGTGCAGATCATCCCCATGCAGCGCAACAACCTAAAGAACTAGAAATTAATACAATTCCTGGAGCTGAAAACTAATGCAAGCAGTAGATACCAACAGCGGTCGCGCCGTTTACTGGGGTACTGGTCGCCGTAAATGCTCAGTAGCACGAGTACGCCTAGTTCCAGGTACCGGTCAGATGACCGTGAATGGCAAACCTGGAGATTTATACTTCCAATTCAACGCCAACTATCTGGGAGTCATCAAAGCGCCCCTAGAAACTTTGGGACTGGAAAACGAATATGACATTTTGGTGAAAGCTGAAGGCGGCGGCTTAACCGGACAAGCGGATTCTGTTCGCTTGGGAGTCGCCCGTGCGCTGTGTCAGCTAGACCCAGAAAACCGCCCACCTTTGAAAACCGAAGGGTATCTCACCCGCGACCCACGGGCGAAAGAGCGGAAAAAATACGGCTTACACAAAGCCCGCAAAGCACCTCAGTACTCGAAACGGTAATCAATTTTGGATTTGGAATTTTCTCACGCAAAGCCGCTAAGTCGTCAAGTGTTTTTCTTTGCGCCTTTGCGACGGCAGTCGAGGAAATGGGGGAAACCCCCTGTTCTGCGCGCTGCCTCGCCTTTGCGTGAGGCAATAAAAAGTTATAATTTATATAGATTAACCACGAAAGGAAAATGGCTAAACCAGAAATTCATCCCCAGTGGTATCCAGAAGCGAAAGTTTACTGCAACGGTCAAGTTGTAATGACCATTGGTTCAACTAAGCCAGAATTGCACGTAGATGTTTGGTCTGGAAACCACCCATTTTACACCGGCACCCAGAAGATGATTGACACCGAAGGTCGAGTAGAACGCTTCCTTCGCAAGTACGGTATGTCCTCATCGTCAGGCGAAGAAGGCGCAGGCGGCAAAAAGAAAAAGTAGCGGGTTGGCTTGGGCAGTGTTAACGACGACCCTGTAGTTTTCGGGGTCGATTGTCTTTTTTCCTGAGCCAATTTGTTATTTAAAGGAGCGCGAACACTCGTCATGGCTGAATCATACCTGCTGGATAAATTAAAATCCGTTGAACAAACTTTTAATGAATTAACCCGTCGCCTTGGCGATCCGGATACTGCCAGAAATCCGGATGAGTATCAAACAATCGCCAAGTCACGCTCTTCTTTAGAAGAGGTGGTAAATACTTATGAAATTTGGAAAACTGCTACTGAAGACTTGACAGGAGCGCGTCAGGTTTTAAAGGAATCAAACAGCGATCCAGAATTGCATGAAATGGCAGCACTGGAAGTCGATGAACTTGAGCAGAAAATCGAATATTTAGAAACTCGCCTGAAGGTATTGCTGTTACCCCGCGACCCGAATGATGATAAAAACATCATGTTGGAAATTCGCGCTGGTACTGGTGGCGATGAGGCAAGTATCTGGGCTGGGGATTTGCTGCGGATGTATTCCCGCTATGCTGATACTGAAGGTTGGAAAGTGAAGCTGGTAAGCGAGTCTCTAGGCGAGATGGGCGGCTTCAAAGAAGTGATTCTGGAAATTCAGGGTGACAGCGTTTACAGTAAGCTGAAGTTTGAAGCTGGAGTGCATCGCGTGCAGCGTGTGCCGGCAACCGAAGCTGGGGGACGAGTTCACACCTCGACAGCGACTGTAGCGATTATGCCAGAGGTGGATGATGTGGAAATTCACATCGACCCGAAAGATATTGAAATGACTACAGCTCGTTCTGGTGGTGCTGGTGGACAAAACGTCAACAAGGTGGAAACTGCGGTTGACTTGATGCACAAACCCACCGGAATTCGGATTTTCTGTACGGAAGAACGCAGCCAGTTACAAAACAAAGAACGGGCTATGCAAATTCTGCGAGCGAAGTTGTATGAAATCAAGTTGCGCGAACAACAAGAAGAAGTAACTTCGATGAGGCGATCGCAAGTTGGTACAGGTTCGCGTTCTGAAAAGATTCGCACCTACAACTACAAAGATAACCGCGCCACCGACCACCGTCTAGGACAAAACTATTCGCTTAACCCCGTTTTGGAAGGCGATTTAGAGCCACTGATTCAATCTTGTATATCACAAGACCAGCAAGAACGGTTAGCGGAACTCGCTACTTCCGGGGCTAGTAATTAATTAGGAGTAGGGAGTAGGGAGTAAGGAATTTTCTCACTACTCACCACTCACCACTCCCCACTCCCCACTTTCAACCGCTTGTAGTGATGTTGCTTTCAATACACACAGGCGGTTTTCTAATGCGGTGTCAAGTGCGTCTTCGATTTCTCGGAAATAATTGTAATAAGCGAATTCATACCGCATGATGCGATTTAATTTTGCCCATTCCTTCAGCGTAGGACAGGTATAAATTAGCTTTTCTACTTCATTTAGCCAACGCGCAAAAATTCGGTAGCTGAAAAAGCTGCTGCATACACCCCCTTGCTCATTCCAGTAAGAAATACAAATTTGATGCTTCAAACGGTGGATTTTCTTGATTTTCTGGACACGCTCACCTTGGGCTATGAGTGCTTCTTTCGCTTCAGCGTCAGAAATGTGCCACAATTGTGGTTTAATTTTATTAGCGGCTATTAAACTTTGACCTTTGCGGCGATATTGGGTTTTCTTGCGTGTCCGACTAACCATGATGCACACTCCCTGTTATTGGCAGCAATGCCGAAAAACTGAGTAGCCTCGTTACCTGAATAGCTAAAGGAAGATTGCCTACCTACAACCTTACTTTTAAGAATACCAGCTACAAGTTTCCATGTCAATAGAAAAGTAACGTTGTAGGTCTTGCTCACTAAACTTATAAGTACAGTTGAGTAGCTACATCAGCAGTGAACATAGAAAGCAGAGAAAAACTGATTGAAATTATCAAACTAGCTCGTGGTTCAATGAGTCAAAGAGCTTTTGGCAAGCTTCTGGGTGTTTCTGCTACTGCTGTACAGTTGTGGGAAAAGGGTGTGAATGTGCCAGACACCGAATATTTAGCTCAGATAGCAGCTCGTGCAGGGTATACGTTGGAAGAGTTACTCTGCTGTTTGGAAGGCAGGGCAGTACCAGAAACTTCAGATTTGACTGTGATTTTAAGACAAATCAATCATATGCCTTTGTCTCAAGTGGCTCAGATAGTTCAAGCTGCTGCTGCGAGATTGGCTGCTGTGGCTGAGTCTGCGGGAGATGAAGCGAAAGCTAGTTGAATTTTTAGGTGAAGCGCGATCGCTCATTTCATTACAACCACAAAGCCAACAGCCCTACACCCTAGCGCTGGGTGCGGCTATACAAACTTTAAATATTTACCATTTTTCTAAGAAGAGGTAACTTCTTAAGAAGGAGTACAATCAATAACGAACTGAGTACCAACAAGAAACCATAAAGGATATTTAAGACCAAACTGTTGGATAAAATTAAGTTACGAAAATATGGAATGGTCAGGGCTCCTACAAATCTATGAACAAGATATATACCAAGCGTATTAGGTCCAATTATTGCCAAACTGTGATTAATCTTTTCATTTTCATAAGTGAGCTTTGAAAAGAACACAAAAGTTGAAACTGACATTATTAGTGTCATTATGGAGTAGTTACCATTCCACACAGTGTCATAAACAGTATTGGATGAAACAGTCATTAGTACGCCATATAGAAACAACACAAATAGAGCAGTGAAAAAAGATGTGAGTAGCACTTTGGTTGACACATTGATTTTGTTGTTTTTCACTCTTTCAGATAAAATGCCACCGGCAATAAAATAAAAAAAAGCGTAGTAGTAGTTTCCAAATGGATTTACCATAGGGAAGAAATCAAAAGCATTATCATTAAGATAATTAAATCCAAAAACAAATTTAACTGAGTTAAACAAGCTATTTAAAAACAAGTTACCGAAGGAAAAAACAAAAACGATAAAGCAAAATAATTTTAGAAGCTTACGTTCTGGGATATCATAAAATTCCTTGATAAATGGGAATAACAAATAAACTGAAATTAATGCTTTCAAAAACCATAAATGATTATTTATTCCTTGTTTAAGAAAAAACCATGCCATGAAGAAATCTTTCAAAGAATATGAAGCCCTTTCGATGGGAATAAATATTATTAAGGAAATAAAACTCCAGACAGAAACTAAGATATACAAATAAAGTATTTTCTTAAGATGGCTTCTAAGTTTGTATGGCTTATTCAATAATAAAGCCCCATTAACCATTAAAAATAATGGAACTGCCATGCTTGAGATGCCATGAAAATAGTAATTTATATAGACTCCAAAATTGGTATTGGTGAGAATATTGTAATTAAGATTGTTGTAATGATATATACAAACCAAGTAAATAGCTAAAGTTTTAATAGCATCGTAGTAAAAAATCCTATTCTTTGTTTTCTCTTTGTCTATATACATAAACTCACTGTAATTAACTTAACTTAATTATATTCTCAGTAACTCTTATACACCCTGAGGTATCAGGTCTTCTACCTTCAACCCTGACACCTCGCTAAACCTTCCACTTGAACGTTGCTTTCTTTAATCGCTTACGGATCATGTGGATTTTGTACTTTAACACCACAGCCATCGCCTGCCCTTGCGTAAGATGAAAAATTTCTCAGACAACATTGGGTGTAGCACCCTTACCCGCCATCACCCTGAAAAAGTCATTGACATTTTTTCATAGCCTGTGCAGGTGTTTTCCGAGCACTTGTCTAGTAACAGATGTGATAGCACGTCTGGCTCAGTGTCGAGAGTGTAAAAGCTATCCCCAATTTTCCTCGACTTTATCCATTTTTACGCTTAGGCGATCGCATACGCTGAAACTTCTGTGTGACAGATGTTTTACTTTTTGGATTTCATCGATGCAGCAGTGACATGGAAAAAGTATTTGCACTCATAGCCAGGGTTTTTGCCGGATAAAGAAAACCGAGTTCTTAATTTTGGATAAAGTCGAGCTTAGATGAGTTAGGCGAACCTACATTGCTACCAATTGGGATTGCAAGCGTCAAATTAGTTATTGAAGCTAAAGATACAGCAATTGCACAAGCAAGGGAGTTAATAGACACAGTAGCCCAAGATGTAGACGATGAAATTATGCCGGGGGAATTATTACAATTAGTAGAGACAATTATCGTCTACAAGTTTCCAAGGATGAGTAGGGAGGAAATACAAGCAATGTTTAGTTTAAGTGAGGTAAAGCAAACCAGATTTTACCAGGAAGCCTTCACAGAAGGCATGGAAGAAGGCAAGGAACAAGGCAAACGCGAAGTTACTTTAAAGGCTGTACGGCAATTTTTGGCATTGGGGTTTAGTTTAGAACATATAGCACAAGGCTTAAGTCTAAGTCTTGAGGAAGTAAGACAAGTGGCAGAACAAGAGTCTTCAAACGATCAAGGCAATAGTTGAAATCGAAATTTGACAACAAGCCTCAAGAGGAAATACAAGCGATGTTTGGTTTAAATGATTTAAAGCAAACAAGGTTTTACCAGGAAGCTTTCACACAAGGCAAGGAAGAAAGGATACAACAAGGCAAGCAAGAAGGTGTGCGTTTACAAAAGTTAAAAATAGCGCCTTTGTTCTTGAGATTGGTTTGAGTGTGGAACAAGTCGCACAAGAGTTAGGCTTGAGTGTTGATGAAGTACGCAAGCAGCGCTATAGAACCCATTTGACATCTTTTACTGTGTTGAAGTAAAGTTAGCGCAAAAGTTGTATCCAACAGTTATGCCATACTCTAGCAGCCTCACAGACGAAGAGTGGATAATCCTAGAACCCCTACT
>JAESGY010000198.1_pt1 | contig 45232 bp, 66 predicted proteins | sample 9269841 | NCBI WGS metagenome assembly JAESGY01 (sample SAMN17022865, study PRJNA683097) | algae metagenome | isolation source: Spirirestis rafaelensis WJT71-NPBG6 and co-occurring heterotrophs from... | place: USA: Pinto Wells, Joshua Tree National Park, Colorado Desert, CA | collected 2006-08-15
CATCCGGACGCCGTCCGGGTCGGGGAGGCCGTGCGGGCGCTCGATGGCTGCGCCCTGTGTCTGCCCGCAGACTGGAACCCGCTCGCCGACTGGTCGAGCCTTGCCGAAGAGGGCCAGCGCGCCGTGCAGCGCGCGATTGATCAAGAGACTCTTGTTGGTCGTGACGGCGAGCGGCGCTTCAAGACCTCGCTCAGCCGCCTCGTGATGCGCCATGCCCTGCTCGGCGACACGCCGGTCTGGGAAGGGGAGGAGCCGCAGCTGAAGTATGTGTGCGGCGGCAACGGCAAGCCGCGCTGGTTCCGGCGGGTGGATGTGCTGGCTGATCCCGGCGATGTGGCCCAAGGCATTGATCCGGTCTGGCAGAGCGTCGAGGTCGACGGCATGGATCCGAAGCGCCGCATCCCGTACCCGGATGCCTACCGCAAGACCTATCTTGATCCAGATCCGAGCGAGACCATCGTGTCGCGCGCCGAGTATGAGATCTGGTGCGCGGCGCTCGACATGCTCACCCACGACCTGGCCAGCGTGCTCGAAGCGCACGAGATCGTGGCCTCGGCCCGTCCGGCGCGGCCCTGGGAGACAGGCGCGGCGGAGCGCCCCCGGGTGCTGGACGGGGCTGGCGGTCCCGGTCCGTGGCTGTCCCTGTTGAATGGCTGTTGGATCGACGCGCGACCCGCTTGACACGCGCCTGGAATTTGGCGCACCTTCATCCACGGTGAATCAGATCAAGAAAACCCCGGGACGCGAGTCGCCGGGGTTTTTGCTTGGGAGGGCGTCATGTGATCGAGATCAAGATCCAGGACGTCGACATCTCCCGGCTGGCCAACGCGATGGCGGCAGCTGGAAAGGATCTCCCTCACGCCATCCGCCGCGCGGTGAATCATACCGGCGACAAGACCCGTACCCAGGTGGTGCGGGCGCTGGCGGCACAGACCGGGGCCAAGTACGGCGTGGTCCGCAAGGCGCTGCACATCACGCGCGCCAACTACTCGAACCTCTCCTACATCATCCATGGAACCGGGCGGCACATGTCGCTCAAGGAATTCGGGATGCGGACTCGCACAGTGCGGCTCGGCAGCCTCAAGACGAAACGCGTGCAGCGTTATCGGGTGGTGAGTGCTGCCCCGTGGAACAAGCGGCGTGACTTCCCTGGTGTGTTCCTCGGCCCTGGTGGGCATGCCTACAAGCGCGCCAGCGACAAGCGCCTCCCGATTGAGAAGCTGTGGGGCCCGTCGATCCCGCGCGAGATGGTCCGCGATATGACCCGCGAGGCCTTCTTCTCGACGGTGCAATCCACCCTGCCGGCTCGCTTCGAGCACGAGCTCTATCGCGTCCTGCCGAAGTGATCCGGCACCCCGCCGACCCCCTCGATGGGGGGATGGTCGGCACCCCCTCCGAGGCCCCCGGGCAGCCCCCGGGTCCCTCCTGGCCGCCACCCCCTCGCGGGTGCGCAGCGGCCCGGAATTTTTCCAGTAAACCACTCTCGCAATCAGGGTTGACAGAGTTGACAGCCGTATCAACCAGCGTTGACAGCCCGCGCGCCGTCATGTGGTCGATCGGCCAGCTGGCGGATCGGGAGCGGGTGTCGAAACAGGCCGTGTCGCGCGCGGTCAAGTCTCTTGTCGAGCGCCACGGCCTGACGGTCGAGTTGGACGCACGCGGACGCATCGCGAAGCTGAATGTGGCCGAGTACGATCATCTGCGCGGTCGCTTTGCCGATCCCTCCAAAGCACAGGCCCCGCGCCAGGCGGAGGAGCCGGTGCGCCCGGCATCCGAGAGCTACGACGAGGCGCTGCGTCAGAAGACATGGCACGAGGCTGAGAAGCGCCGCCTCGAGCTGGCCGAGATCAAGAAGCAGCTCGTGCGGGTGGATCGCCTGCAGGATGCCCTGGCCCGGGCGGGTGAGGACATCGTGCGCACCATGGACCGCCTGCCCAACGCCGCCGACGAGCTCGCTGCGGCGTTCGCCCGTGAGGGTGTGCATGGCATGCGGGTGGCCCTGAAACAAATCACAGTGCGCATGCGCCAGGATGTGGCCCAGGCGCTCATCGACATCGCAGCGGCGGCCCCATCCGAGGAGCATGCGCCAACGGATCTTTGACCATGAGCGGACATCCCAACGCCCTGCACCTGGTCGCCAGCGTGCTGGCTGAGGCCATCCGCCCGCCGCGTCCCATGCCGCTCTCCGAGTGGCTGTCCGAAAACATGGTGCTGATCGACGGCCCACTCGCCGGCGAGCTGTGGAACCCCGACGGCGCACCCTACCTTGTCGAGATCGCCGACTGCCTGTCGGACGATCACCCCTGCAATCTGGTCACGGTGCGCAAGTCGCAGCAGACCGGCGCCTCGATCCTGGCGCTGGGCTGGTGTCTCTACGTGGCCGACCGCGAGCCGGGCAATCTGCTCTATGCCGTGCCGGGGATCGACGCCCTGCGCGATCTCAACAGCGGCAAGCTGCAGCCGTTGATTGAAGCCTGGCAGAAGCGCACTGGCCGCCAGGTGATCGTGCCGCAGACCTCGCGCTCGGGCGCCGGCTCGACCACCTACGAAAAGATTTTTCCCGGCGGTCGGATCTGGCTCGGCAACGCCAACACAGTCATGGACCTTTCGTCGAAGACGGCCCGCAAGGGCGTCAAGGACGAGTTGTCCAAGTGGCAGGACATCCCAGGCTTCGGCGATCCCGAGACCCTGTTCTTTGGCCGCTTCACCGCGTTCCGCCGCACCAAGGGCTACAAGATCCTGGAGATCTCGACTCCTGAGGTCGACACCGGCGACGAACTCGGCGAGATGCCCGGCCATTGCCGCATCGATCGCTCCTTCAAGCGCTCCGATCAGCGCTTCTGGAACATCAGTTGTCCCGAATGCCAGCGCCTTCTGGTGCAGCAGCACGAGCGCATGGTGTTCGACGAGAAGCACCTGCATCGCAGCACGCACAAGTGCCCCCATTGCGGTCACCACATCAGCGAGCCCGAGCGGGTCGCAGCCGTAAGGGAAGGGCGCTGGGTGCCGATGTTGGAGGATCCGGACCGTCATCCGGGGTTTCACATTGACGCCTTCGTGTCGCTGATGATGTCCTATGAGGCCATCGCCGAGGACTGGAAGCGGGCGCAGAAGTCCGAGAAGGACAAAAAGGACTACTACAACCTGACCCTCGGGTTGCCGTTCAAGTTCCGCGGCGACGCGCCCGATCACGTTAAGCTGATGGAGCGGCGCGAGGACGATCTCAAGCGCGGGCATGTGCCGGCGCGCGGATTGATCCTGGTGGCGGCCGCCGACGTGCAGATGCGTGGCATCTGGCTGGAGATCATGGCCGTTGCGCCGAACCGGGAAACGTGGACGGTCGAGCAGCTCTATCTCGACGGCGACACCTCCAGCCCGGACGGCGAGGCGTTTGAGAAGCTTAAAAAAGAAACGCTTGAGCGCACGTTCCCGGACGCTTTCGGGCGCCCGCGCACGATTGATGCCCTCGGTATCGACTCGGGCTTCCGCACCCACGTGGTCTATTCCTGGGTGCGCAATCATCAGCGTCCGCATCCGGACACCGGCCGCGATCTCATCCTGGCGCTGAAGGGTGCCGACGGCTGGGGCAAGCCCGCGATCGGCACGCCGACGCTGGTCGACATCGACCTGGCGGGCCGCAAGGTCAAGCAGGGCGCAAAGGTCTGGGCCATCGGCACCTGGCCGCTCAAGGGCAGCTTCTACGCGGACCTGCACAAGCAGGGCATCCGTTCCGGAAAACTGACCGATCCGGACGGCTACTGCCATTTCGGCATGTGGCTCGACGACGAGTACTTCAAGCAGCTCACCGCTGAGACGCTGGAAGACATCATCGTCAAGGGCCGGGTGACCGGGCGGCGCTGGGTGCCGTTGCGGGTGGACAACCATCTGCTCGATTGCCGGATCTACAACCTGGCACTCGCTGAATACCTCGGCCTGTCGACCATGATGGACGAGGACTGGGCTGCGCTCGCCAGAGCGCGCGGATTGCCGGATGACCTGCTGAAAGTCGACCTCTTCACGCCAACGCAGAGCGCATCGACTGAACAGGAGGCGTCCGGCGCCCCTGACTCGGAGCCCACGCCTCAGGCGGCGGCTTCGCCACCGGCTGAATCCTCATGGTTCGGCGATCGCACGCAAGACTGGTTTTCGAGGGGTTGAGGCATGGCCTGGACGCAAGCGGACATCGATCGGCTGAAACAAGCCATCGCAACCGGTGCGCGTAAGGTCCGCTATGCCGACGGCCGTGAAACCGAGTTCCGGTCGCTGAAAGAGATGTGGGACACGCTCGCCCGGATGGAGAGCGAGGCTTCCGGCCAGCAGCGCGTTCTGGTCGGCTACGTGCAGCACAGTCGAGAGTAGTGATGTCCACAATCCTCAAAGCTCTCGCCTGGGTGGCGCCCAAGGCGGCGCTGGCGCGCGCCCATGCCATCGACGTGATCGGCCGTGCCTATGATGGGGCCCGCCCTGGCCGGCGCGGGGCATCGTTCGGCAACAAGGGCGGATCCGCCAACACGGCGATCGGCCCGAGTCTGTCCCGTCTGCGCGACCGCTCGCGCGAACTCGCCCGCAACACCTGGATCGGCCAGCGCATCCTCGACGTGCTGGTGTCCCATGTGGTCGGTACCGGCATCATGGCGGTGCCGGACAATGGCTCCGACCGTCTCGACCGGCAAGTGTCCAACTTGTGGGAAGAGTGGAGCGATCAGGCCGACATCACTGGCGAAACCGATTTTCCAGGCCTGCAGGCACTCGCCCTGCGCAGTATGCTGGAAGGCGGCGAGGCCGTGCTGCGTTTCATTCCGCGTCGGATCGGCGACGGCCGGGTGGTACCGCTGGCCCTTCAGGGGCTTGAGGGCGATCACATCGACACCGCCCGCGAGGGCACGGTCGAGGGGCATCGCACCCGCCTCGGCGTCGGTCTTGGTGACTGGGACGAACGCACCGGCTACTGGCTGTTCCGCGACCATCCCGGCGAGATGACTCTGCCGTCATCCTCGACCCAGTCGGTATTCACGCCCCGCACGGATGTGATTCATCTCTACCGTTCTCTGCGCTTCGGCCAGGTGCGCGGCGTGCCGGTGTTTGCGCCGATCCTGCAATCGAGCCGCGACATCGCCGACCTGATGGACGCGATTGTCGTCAAGAGCCGCACCGAGGCGAGCTTCGCGGCCTTCGTCAAGTCGAACGGCGGCCAGCGCACCTTGGGCAACCAGGTGCAGCAGGCCGGTCGCACCCGCATTGAAGAGCTGCGGCCCGGATCGGTCAACTATCTCGACCAGGATGAAGACATCATCTTCTCCAACCCGTCGGGCACGGGGCAATTCGAGCCCGCCATGCTGATGGCCCTGATGGCCGCCGCCGCGGGCGCAGGGATCACCTACGACCAACTCACCGGCGACCTGCGCCAGGCCAACTATTCGAGCCTGCGTGCCGGCAAGATCGAGTTCCGACGCCTGGTCGAGCAGCTGCAGTGGCTGGGGCTCGTGCCGAAGCTGCTGAAGCCCACGACCGGGCGCTTCACCGACACCGCCGTCATGGCGGGCAAGTTGCGCGAGCGTCGCGAGGGCTACCGCTGGAACTACGTTATGCCGGCGGTCGAGCCGATCGATCCGAAGAAGGATCTCGAGGCCGACATCATGGCGGTGCGCGCCGGGCGCCTGTCGCCGCAGGAATTCATCGCCGCCTGGGGCCGTGACTGGCGCAAGGTGGTGGCGGACATGGCGACCTTCCTGGAAGAGCTCGACCGGCAAAAGCTTGTTCTCGACATCGACCCGCGCCGCACCACCCAGACCGGCGCGGCGCAAGCCAATCCCGCCGAACTTCCGCCCCCGGCGGAGTGACCCGGAGAGTTTTCATGAAACACGAAACTGCCGCCCGGATCGGGGAGCACGCGATCCCGCTGATGGTGCGCGAGGCGACCGTCGAGTCGCTCGACGCATCCAAGCGCACCTTCGAGGTGATCTGGACCACCGGCGCGCCCGTCGTACGCCGCGACTTCTGGACCGACGAGACATGGACCGAGGAGCTGGTGGTCAGCCCGACCGCCATCCGCATGGAGCGCCTGGCGAGCGGCCGTGCGCCGTTCCTTTCGGAGCACTATCGCGGCATGGGCGTGGTCGAACGCGCCTGGCTCAACGGCGCCGAAGGCCGCGCCCTGATCCGTTTTCCCAAGGCCGGCATCGACGCCGAGGCCGACCGCACCTTCGCGCTGATCGAGGACGGCATCCGCTCGAACATTTCCTGCGGCTACCGCGTGCACAAGTTCGAGCAGGAGCGCGACGCGCAGAACCGGCTCATCCGCCGCGCCGTCGACTGGGAGCCGTACGAGATCTCGACCGTGACCATCGGGGCCGATCCGACGGCGCATGTGCGCAGCGCCGAGCGCGGCTCCTTCGCCTGCCACTTCGTCGGCTCTGCCGTGCCCGTGCAGGGTCCCCAGGCCGTCGCCGCCCGCATGCGCATGCGCGCCGCTCAGTTGCTGCGCGTCTGACGCCTTTCCTTTGCCGCCTGTGCTCCACCGGGGCCACAGGAGAACGGCGCATCGCCCCGGTCTTCCAAGGAGACAGCCATAATGGCTAAAACCTTCCGTCTTGCGGCGATGCTGATCGCATGCGCCGTCGTTGCTACCTTTGTGCTTTCCCCCGAGGCCTTCGCGGCCGTCGGCCCGCTGCCGGTCTCCGGCCATCACGGCCAGGGCCTGATGGACCTGCTGGTGCAGGCGAGCCCCGCGCTGCTGTCCCTGCGCAGCCAGCGTGACGATCTGACGACCCGCGCGGCCGCCAAGATCGCCGAGGTCAAGGACGATACCAAGCCCGAGGATGCAGCCCGCATCGAGAAAGAGCACCAGGACCTCCTGCGCGAGCTCGATCGGGTGAACGGTGAGATCACGACGCTCGAGCGCGCCGCACCAGGTGCTCCGGATGCTGAGGCAGCCGTCCGCGCCGAGCGTGAGCGCATCGACACGATCACCGAACTCGGACGCCGCTCCGGCATGACCGATCAGGACATCCGGTCGGCGGTGACCGGCGGCACGACGGTGGACACCTTCCGCCAGCGCGCCTTCGACCACATGGCCTCCCAGGCTGATCAGACCCGCACCTCCGGGATCCGCGGCGGTCAGGACGAGACCGAGACCCGCCGCGCTGCGCTCGGCGAAGCGCTCGGCGCCCGCCTGCTCTCCGCAGGCGGCCAGCGTGTCGAGGTGTCGGATGCCGCCCGAGGCTTCATGGACTTCGGCATTGCAGAGTTCGCCGCCGAGTCGATCGGCCATCGCAGCTCGATCCGCTCGCTCGGTCAGCGTGAAGAGGTGCTGCGCCGCGCCTTCCACTCGACCTCGGATTTCCCGGCGATCTTCGAGAACGCCCTCAACCGGGCGCTGCAGGCCCGCTACCAGGCGGCCGCTCCGACCTATCGCCGGATCGCGCAGCAGCGCACCTTCCGCGATTTCCGCCCGCACAAGGTGGTGCGCGCCGGTGACTTCCCGCAGCTGCAGCGGGTCGGCCAGGGTGGCGAGATCAAGAACGGCACCTTCGGCGATCAGAAGGAAGAGATCTCGGTGCTTGCCTATGCGGTGCAGTTCGGGATCACCCGCGAGATGATCATCAACGACGATCTCGGCGCGATCGACCAGGTGATGGGCTCCTACGGCACCACCGTGGCCTACTTCGAGGAAATCACGTTCTACGCCATGAAGAACGTGAACTCCGGTGCCGGTCCGGCGCTGAAGACCGACAACAAGGCGGTGTTTCACACCGACCACGGCAACCTCGCCGGCACGGCTTCCGCCATCACGGTCGACGCCCTTGGCAAGGCCCGCGCCGCCATGCGCAAGCAGACGAGCCTGGATGGCAAAACTAAGCTCAATATCTCGCCCCGCATCCTCCTGGTGGGTCCGGACAAGGAAACCGAGGCCGAGATCATCACGGCATCGGTGACGCCGCAGCAGGCTTCGAGCGTCAACCCGTTCTCGGGCAAGTTCGAAGTCGTGGCCTCGGCCGAGATCGCGGGCAACGGCTGGGAACTCTATGCCGAGCCCTCGCTCATGCCGGTGTTCCAGTGGGGCTATCTCGAAGGCTACACCGCCCCGCGCGTCCGCATGGACCAGCCCTTCGGCATGCAGGGTGTCGGCATGTCGGTCGAGCACGACTTCGGCTGCGGCGCGATCGACTTCCGCGGCGCCTTCCGCAACGCCGGCGGCTGATCGCCAGCTGACTGAACCGCAGGGCCGGCTCAACCCGGCCCTGTCCTTCGGCTTCTTCTCGAAAGTTTTCCGCGATGAAAAACTACATTCAGGATGGCAAGACCATCACCCTGACCGCCCCGGCCGGCGGCGTGACCTCCGGCATCGGCGTGCTGATCGGCGCGCTGTTCGTCGTGCCGCTGTTCAGCGCTGTGCAGGGCGAGTCGTTCGAGGCCCGCACCACCGGCGTGGTGAGCTTGCCCAAGGCCGCCGGCGCCGTCACCGAGGGCGCCAAGCTCTACTGGGACAACGCGGCTAAGAACGTCACCACGACGGCCACGGCCAACACCTTCATCGGCTACGCCGCCGGGGCTCAGGCTTCGGGTGATGCCACGGTGAACGTGCTCCTGCGCCAGGCCGGCGTCTAAGCCCATGCCGTCGCTGTTCGCCCATCTGGAGCGCGTCGCGGGCGCCACCATCGACCAGGTCATGGCCGAAGGGTTCGTGTTCACGCCGCGCCAGAAGGCGGGCGGCGACGTCAATGGCCGGGCCTCCGATGCCGGCCTGCCCATCCTCGTCACCGGCATCTTCGTCTGTGACGGCAAGCTGATCCACGCCGAAGGGCGTGGCCAGGCGGACGAGGACGCCCCCGCCATGATGGCGGCCCCGGCCTTCATCGATGCCTTCGCCAGCGAGTTCCCGGACCGGCCTGAAGAGGGCTGGCACGTGCGGCGCGTCGACACCGGCGAGCGCTTCCGGGTCGGCGATGTCAAGGACATCGAGGGCGGGCGCCTCTACATCGCACTCACGAGGCAGAAATGAGTCTCGCCCGCACTGCCCTGCGCCTGGCGGCCGTCGAGGCGCTCACCACTGACGCGGTCATCGCTGCCCTGTGCGACAAGCGCGTCTACGACTCGCGCCTGACGGATTTCGACCGCGAGGAGCCGGTGCCCGTGCTTATCGTCACCACCGACGATGACCAGGGCGAGGCCTACTCGCAGAACGGTGGCCCGCCCTTCGACACCACGGTGGAGCTGTCGATCGAGATCGCTATGAAAGCGGTTGCGGTCGATGACCAGAACCAGGTGGTGGGGATCGGCTCGCCCGCCACCGACCGCGAGCTGGAGGCCTCCCTCGATCTCCTCGAGGAGCGCGCCGTCGCGGTGCTCGCCACCAATGCGCTGGTCCGCAAGGTCACGCGCCGGGTCACCCGCAAGAAGTCCGTGCGCTTTGTTACCGACGATGTCGGCGAAAAGCTCGCCGTCCGCTTTGTGACCCTGACCGCCGCGCTCAAAGGCGAGGAGCGGCATGCGCTTGATCTGCCGACCGGGCCCTTCGCCCGGCTGCCGGATCCGCTGCGCACGGTCTGCGTGGCGATGCCGGAGGGCTCCTCGGCGCGGGCCACCTGCCAAATGATCTTCGACGCCCTGCCGCCGCTCGCGGCTGAGCCCTTCACCGGCGCCAACCTGGCACTGCAGCCGTCCGCCCTATCGCCGTCCGGTCCGCCGGTTCGGGCCGATCAGGAGGGCGCCAACCCTGAGATCCACGACAACACCCATCGCATTCCGTGAGGCCTCGCATGCGCAAACACGTGACCCCGGCGGACCCTGCCGCCTCGATCCCGGATCCGGCCCACGGCCGCGACCTGCCGCCTGAGGGCGCGGAGGTTGACTGGGATGCCTACTGGGCCGGCCTGCAGCTGCGCGGCGATATCACCGTCACCGAAATCGCGGAGGCCGCCCAGCCGCCCGCTAAAGCCAAACCCTGATCCGTCCACCCGATTGAGGAGAGCCCGACACCATGGTCGCCTTCAACAACATGCCCGGCGACATCCGGGTGCCCCTGTTTTATGCCGAGGTCAATGCGGGCGTGCCGCCCTATTCCGGCACCTCCCGCCTGGTGCTCCTTGGCCGCAAGACGAACGCCGGCTCGGCGGCCAGCATGACGCCGCGCAACCTCGGCTCGGCCGATCCGAATGCCCTGTTCGGCGTCGGCTCCATGCTCGCCCTGCAGGCCGCCGCTGCGCGCTGGCATAACCCAACCGGCGAGATTTGGGCCCTGCCGGTCGCCGATCCATCCGGCACAGCCGCCACCGGCACGATCGCGATCACCGGCACGGCCACCGCCGCCGGCACGCTGGTGCGCTACATCGCCGGCGAGCGGGTGCAGGTCTCGGTCGCCGCAGGCGACACAGCAGCCGTCGTGGGCGCGGCGTTCGCCGCTGCCGTCGGCAAGGGCTTCACGAAGTATGGCCGCACGCTGGCGCACCCGGTGACCGCCGGGCATGCGACCGGCACCGTGACGCTCACGGCCCGCCACGTCGGCACGGAAGGCAACAGCATCCGCCTCGAGGCCGGTCTTGACGGCGACGAGGTCGATCCCGCTGGCCTCACCGTCACCATCGCCTCTGCGACGCTCACCGGCGGCACAGGCGATGTCGACATGGCGGCCGCGCTCGCCGCGCTCGGCGCCGAGCCGTTCGACTGGATCGCTGGCCCGTACGCCTCCACCGCCCAGCTCGATGCGGTGCGCAGCTTCCTGTCGGATGCTGGCTCTGGCCGCTGGTCGCCGACGGTGGGGCTTGATGGCCACTACATTACCTACCTCAACGGCAACCTGTCGACGCTCACCGCCTTCGGCGCGGGACGCAACGACCGCCACGTCACCATCAAGGGCGGCCTCAATTCGCCGAGCGCGCCCTGGCAGCATGCGGCGATTGACGGCGCCATCACGGCGTTCTCGAAGAACCTCGGGCGCTCGATCTCGGAGGCGGTAGAGATCGCCCGTCCCCTCCACACCCTGGTCAAGCAGGGCGTGCGGGCGCCGAAGGCCTCAGCCGACCAGTGGAAGCTCGCCGATCGCGACTCGCTCTACCGCAATGGGATCGCTGCGGACGTGGTGCGCGCCGACGGCCAGGTGGCGATTGACCGCATGGTCACCACCTACCAGACCAATGACTGGGGGCAGGCCGACATCACCTTCCTCGATGTAGAGACGCTTGCGATCGCAGCCTATGTGAAGCGCTACCTCAAGACGCGCATCACCTCGCTCTACCCGCGCCATGTGCTGAAGGATGAGAACCCAACCAGTCAGCAGGGCATCGTCACGCCCAAGCAGATCCGGGCGGCGATCATCCACGTGTATGGCGAGCTCTACGACGCCGGCCTGGTCGAGAAGCCCGACCTGTTCGCGCAGTACCTGATCGTCGAGCGCTCGGGCGACCCGAACCGGATCAACGCCTACCTGCCGGTCGACGTGGCCAACCAGTTCCGGGTGTTCGCGGCCAACATCACGATCTTCCCGGAGCTCAACTCCAACATCGCGGCGCTCCAGTAGCGCCGCCTTCCTTCCTTCCGACCTTTCCCGTCACAGCTTAGGAGAGCCGCGCCATGGATACCAAAGGCGGTCGCTATTCCATCGACATCAACGGCCGCGTGTTTTCAGGGCGCGGCGAGGCCACCATCAACCCGAGCACGGTCTCAATCACGGCTGGCGCCAACATGGACGGCACGGCCTATCGCACGATCGCGCCGAAGCTCGCGTCGCTCGAGCTGACCTTCGACCGCGGCTCCGGCTTCAAGTGGGATGCCGCCATGCTGCTCGAAGAGGTCAACGTGACCTTCATCGAGGACGATGTCGGCGTCACGCACCTGTTCACCAAGGCCAGCTGGGTTGGTGAGGGCGCGTCGATCAACACCGCCACCGGCGAGGTCTCGGGCATCAGCGTCCAGACCGACCGGTACCGGGCGGCCTAAGGGCCTTCAGGCCGGCGGGGCTCCACGCTCTGCCGGCTACTGGATCTCGAAAGACGCGTCGGCCGTGGTCGGCTTCCGGCAGGCGACATAGACCCGCTTGAGGCGCTCCAGCCGGGCGTCGAAGCGCACGTCATTCGAGGTCATAAGCTCCGACAGCCAGACTTCGCTCGACTGGCCCCGGGCGATCGCCACGTTCATCGCCTTATAGCGAGAGTTGACGGCGATGTAGCAGTCACCCAGGTCGAAGCCGTTGGGGTTGGACAATTCCAGGACCCGATCGTTGGCCCGGACCCGGAGGTTGAGCGAGTCATAAGCCTGCGCCCCCGCTGGCAGCAGCATCACGCCGCCGATCAGCAGCGCTGTCAAACCAAAAAATCGCATCGAGCATTCCCCCATGAAAACCGTTGATCTCAGTCAAGCTTATACGACCCACGCCGGTGAGGAAAAGTCTCTCACCCTGAGGGAGCCCAAGTTCAACGACATCATGGCTCTGGGTGAGCCGGTCGCGTCCGGCTGGATGCCTGGTGGGGTTGTCGTGCGCAACGTGAATTACGAATGCGTGCAGGGCTATGCTGAGCGCCTGGTGCAGAAGCCCTGGGACCCGGTCCTGCTCGGGCGGCTGAACGTCCGTGACACCCAGGCTGTCGTGGAGGCGATCCTTGATTTTTTTCGGCAGCCGGAGACGCCTCCGGCCGAGCCGACGAACTCGTCCTCGTCCTCGGCTGGGACGCCGGCACCGTCGGCAACCTGACCCTGTCGCAGCTCGCCTACTGGTCCGAGCGTGCCCGGACGGCTGCCAAAGACCCTAAACATCCGATCTGGAGGCGGCTGCGATGAGCCTGATGGGCGCCAGAACAATGGAAGCGCGCGCGATCATCAGCGCGCAGGACCGCACCGGCCGCGTGTTCCAGCAGGTCGCCGGCAAGATGCGCGCGCTCGATCATCAGGCCCGGGCCGTGAGCCAGTCCATGGTGGCGAGCAATGGGATGCTGGCCGCTTCCGCGCGGGCTCTCGCGCCGCTGCTGGCTCCGGTCGCCATCGGGTATGGCATCAAGACGCTTGCGGGGGAATCGCTCTCCCTCGAGCGCACGATGATCCAGGTGCAGAAGGCGACCAACGCCTCCGGCGCCGATCTCAAGGCGTATGAGCAGAACATCCTCGACCTGGCGCGCGAAACCGGCAAGTCGAAAGAGGAGATCGGCTCGATCATGGCGGCCGCCGCTTTCGCCGGGCGCCCGCTGGAAGATCTCGCCCGATACACCGCTTTTGCCGCCAAGGCGACCAGCGCCTGGGGCACCAATGCCGAGGAGACGGGCCAGGCCTTGGCCGAGCTCGGCAACATCTACAAGGCGAGTCAGGGCCGACTGGAAGAGATCGGTGACGCCATCAACCATGTGGCCGACAATGCAGCGGCCAGCGAGAAGGATCTCGTCGAGTTCCTGCGCCGCTCGGGTGCCGTTGGCAATCAGGCCGGATTGACAGCCGAGCAGACCATCGCCTTCGGCGCGGCCATGAAGGAGGTCGGCGTCGGCACCGAGGTCGCGGCCACCACCTTCAATACGCTGATGAACGCGATGGCGCTCGGCAACGAGTTCCTCGACGACAGCAAAGAAGGCTTCAAAGCGCTCGGGATCAACGCCGCCAAGGTGCAGAAGGAATTCGCCAAGAAGCCGCTGGAGACCACGGTCAAGCTGCTTGAACGCATCTCCAAGATCAAGGACCCGATCAAGCGTAGCCAGGTCCTGACCGACCTGTTCGGCAAGGAGTACCAGGACAACATCGCCATCCTCGCCGGGAACCTGGGCGGGCTGGAGAAGGCGCTCGGCCTCGTCGGCAACAAGGGCGCCTATGCCGGCTCGATCATGCAGGGCTTCCAGAAGGCGATGGACACCGATGTTGGCCGGATCGAACGGGCGACGCAGGCGCTGGATGTGTTGGCAACCCGCAGCGGCAACGCTTTCAAGGTGATGGCCGGCTCGGCGGCCGAGGAGATCAACAGGTTCGTCGATTCTGTCGAGAAGGGGGACACCAGCGTCCAGCGCCTCCTGACCTACTACAACGAGCTCCAGAAGGGGCGCGATGGAACGAACGACATCCAGAGCCCGGCGGAGGATCTCAACCGCTGGGCCGAGGAAAACTGGGGCCGGTTCACACCCCGAGCGCTGTTCGATGAGTATTTCGGACGGACCGGCGCGGAGGCGCGGGCGAAGGGTCAGTCCGCGGCCATTGCTGAGGATGTGGCGCGAGAGAACGAAGCCTTGGCGCGGGAGGCACGGGCGCAGCGGGCCCGTGACGAGGCGCAGCGCCGCCTGACAGGCGGGCCCTTATTGCCCTCTGAGCGCCGTCGGTTCGAGCTGGAGCGCGGACGGGCGGAGGACGAGCTCAGGGCAGCGGCTCCCGCTGCCACAGAGATCCGTCGCACCCGCGCGGCCTTGCCGGGCCAGGTGGCGGATCTTGAGCGCCGGGTGGCGTCGGGTGATCGGCTGATGTCCTTCGCCCGTCCCCCGAGCGAGCCGGTCTTTCAGGCCGGTCCAGGCCTGCTGTCGTTCGCACCGAACCGCTCGGGTATGGCCCTGACTGGTGGTCTCACCGGCAAGGCCGAGGCGGTGGTCTCCCAGCCAGTCGACGTGACCGGCAAGGTCGAAGCTGTGCTCTCCCAGCCGATTGATCTCACCGGCAAGGTCGAAGCTGTGGTCACACAGCCGGTCGACGTGACCGGCAAGGTCGAGGCTGAAATCGTCGGGCAGGCCACTGTCAACGTGCGGGTGCAGGTCGAGGGTGGCGGGCGTGTCGTCGGCATGGGGGCGGAATCCACTGGCAATATCCGCGCCAATCTCGGCACCTCCATGCCGCACATCAAAGCAGGACCGCGATAGGGGCACACGATGCGTGACTGGACAAAGACCCTGCGCAAGGCCTCCTTTCGCGGGGTGCCGTTCCAGGTCGAGAGCGAGGGGTTGGCTGGGGGCGGCCGCCACATCGCGGTGCACGAGTATGTCCGCTCGGAGGATATTCAGACAGAGGACATGGGTCGCAAGGCCAACCGCTATCGCGTGACGGCCTATATCGCCAACGATCTTGCCGACGTGCAGGGCGCGGCACTGGTGGCGGCGCTCACCGCGCCGGGTGTCGGCATTCTGATGCTGCCGATGCTCGGGCCGCTGGAAGTGAGGATCTCGGGCGACATCAGCACCAATCATTCCAGGGATCAGCTGGGCTATGTCGGTTTCGACTTCGAGGCCGTGGAAGCGGGCTCGGGTTCGCTCTTCCCGAGCTTGCCGCTCGGCAACCGGCTCGCCGCCGCCGCGGCCGCCTCGATCGCGGGCCTGGCCCGCACCTTCCTCGGAGGTTTCCGGCCATGACGGAACGGGTTTCGCTTGCGGCCGGCGTCGTTCAGGCGCTGTGTGATCGGATCGAGAGCGTGCGCGCAGGTGTGACGCTGGAGGCCGATATTGCCTCTGGGCTCGGCACGCGCATCGCCCGCACGCGGGCTAGCCTCGTCGGTGCCGTGAGTGTGGTGACGGTGGCTGGGGCAGTCGGCGATTTGTGCGACGTAATCCGGGACCTCAGCCGTGAGGCTGATCCGGCGCAGGTCGAGGGCTTGGGCTCTGTCGCGCTGCCGCTCCTGGCTGAGGTGTTGCCGATCACCTCGTCTCCGGCGGTGACCCTGGCCCTGGATCTGGCTCGGGCGGCGCTGGCCTGCGTCGAGGCTGCGCTGCTGGCCGAAGTGGCCGTCGCCGTCGCCGAGCGCGCTTATGACGATCGCCTGCAGGCGCAGTCTGCGGCCGGGCGTCTGTCGGCTTTGGCTGAGGGCTCACTGGAGCGCATTGCAGAGACTGGCGGCGAGGAGATCTGGCGGGCGGCCGGCGAGGCAGTGCGCCAGGCAATCGATTATCTGGGGCGCGGCGCACTCGATCTGAAGCCCGTGGTGCTGGTCGAAGCCATGCGCTCGTTCCCATCAACCCTGCTCGCCTGGCGCCTCTACGGCGATCCGGAGCGGGCCGAAGAGCTGGTGGCTCGCAACGGGGTGTCCACCCCTCTGTTCATGCCGACATCCTTTGAAGCGCTGGCCTCATGATCGATGAAATCGTCACCCTTGTCGTCGGCGGGAAGCGCCTCTCCGGGTTTCAGGAGGTGAACGTGACCCGCTCGATGGAGCAGGCGGCGATCGCCTTCGGGTTGCAGGCAACCAATCCGGCCTGGCACGAGGACGCCTGGGCGCTGCGCGTCGGCGCCGAAGTCGAGCTCTATTCGAACGGCACGCTTCTGTGCCGGGGCTATATCGACACTTACGAAGCCGACCACGACGCGGAAGCCGGTCAGCATGACGTGCGCGTTTCCGGCAGCTCCAAGGCGGCCGACGCTCTCGATTGCCCGCCGGCGAAGCACAAGACCGGCCGGGTCGAGGGTAAGACGCTTCTCGATGTGGCCAAAGAGTTCGACGAGTTCGGCATCGGCTATGAGGCCGATGTGCCGCTGAAGCCGCTGGCCAAGGTACAGCGCTATCCGACCGACAGCGTGCACGACACACTGGAGCGCAAGGCGCGCGAGCAGGGCCTGATGCTCATGGGCAAGCCTGATGGCGGCGTGCTCATCACCCGGGCGGGCTCAAAGCGCCATGCCGGGGCGCTGATCGAGGGCCGACCGCCCATCAAGCGCTATGGCGTTCGTTTCTCGGCAAAAGACAAGTACAGCGAAATCACAGGCCGGGCGCAGCGGGCGCTCGGCACCAGTGCCAAGGATCTGCGGCAGGAGGTCAAGGAATATGACCCGGAGGTCGGCCGCTACCGTCCGCTGATCGTGTTTCTCGAAGGCGACGGCACCGAACAGGATCTGAAAACCCGCGCTCAGTGGGAGCGCCTGCGCCGACAGGGGCAGGGGACCTCGATTCCGATTAGGGTTTCGACCTGGCGTGACGAGGCCGGCGAAATCTGGGAGCCCGGGCGTCTGATGGCCCTGGTGTTGCCAAGCGAACGTGTCGATCAGGACATGACGCTCTCCAGCGTCACCTTCACCCAGAACCATCAGGGCACGGTCGCGGAGCTCACCTTCGTCGATCCGCGCAGTCATGGCGGCAAGAATCCGAAGGGCAAGTCCGACAAGGCCTATGACGCCGGAAAGGGCCTCGATCCGTGATGTACGATCTGTTTCGCACCGAACTGCGCGAGACGCAGGATGATGGCGATCAGCAGACGGTGAGCCTCTACGGGGTTGGCGGCGAGGAGCTCTCCCGGGTGCACCGGGTGCAGCCCTTCGGTCTATCAACCCATCCGCCTGCCGGCGCGCACGGCATCGGCATGGCCCTGCACGGCCGGCGCGATCTCGCCGTGGTGCTTGGCCTGGAGCATGCCCAGTACCGGCCCAAGGCCACCCCGGCCGGCGGCACGGTGCTCTATGACATGCATGGCTCGGCAGTCTCGCTGGTACAGAACAACCTGCGCGTTGTGCATGCGCAGAAGATCGAGTTCGCGGTGGGTGGCTGCACCATGACAATGACAGCCTCCGGCTTTGAGTTCACCGGCGGCACGATCAAGCACGACGGCAAGAGCATCGACAAGAACCACATCCATGGCGGGGTGATGTCAGGCCCGGCCAACACTGGCGTTCCGGCCAACTGAGGCGTTCCATGCTCACCATCAAGCCGCTCTCCACGGCGGACCGCACGGTCCTGCCGCCCGATGTCGTGATCGTCGATGGCACGCGGGGAGACTTCGTTCTGGATGAGCGAACAGGACTGCGGGCGCAGAACCCGATTGCCACTGCGATCGTGTTGTGTCTGCTGACTGACGCCCGCGCATCAGGCGACGAGCTGCGCCACGAGCATGCCGGCGACGCCCGCGGCTGGCCTGGTGACGGCTTTGACATCGATCTCGCGCGTGGTGAGACCGAGCTCGGCTCAAGGCTCTGGCTTTACCGACGGCGCGAGCTCACTGCCGAAACCGGGCGGCTGGTGGAGGATGAAGCCCGCCGCGCCTTGCACACCCTGATCCGCCAGGGTGTGGCTGCCCGTATCGACGTGAGCGCGACTGTCCAGGAGGCAGAGGGGCGGGTTGCCCTGGAAGTGGCTGTGATCGGCCGGGACGGTCGCGCTGCTGTCAATGTTCGCTTCGATCCCCTTTGGAAACTGGTTCAATGACCTTCGTCGTACCTAAGCTCCTTGAGCTGTCGCAGCGGGCGCGTCTCACCATTGTCAATGCAATGGAGGGGGCAACCATCGACCTGTGGCCGAACCTGAACGTCATCCTGGCCAAGATCCTGGCGTTGATCAGCAAGGAATGGCACCTGCGGCTGGCGTTTCTCTATAGGCAGATCTTCGCCTCCACGGCCAATGAGGCCTGGCTTGCCCGCCACGGCTTTGAACTTGGCATGTCTCGGATCTCCGCGAAGGTCGCCACCGGCTTTATCACCGTGGACTGTCCGGCCGGAACGGTCGTTCCCTATGGCGTCATCTATCGACGCGACGATGGTGTCCTGTTCCGGACGCGAACGAGCGCGATCGCGACAGGGCCCGGCACCGGTCTCGAAGTTGAGGCGGTCGAGGCTGGCGCTGCCGGCAATACGAATGCCGGACAACCCCTCCGCCTGGTCGACACCGGTCTGATTGGCGGTCTGAGCGAGCTTGCAACGGTCTGGTCGGCCGGCCTAGGCGGTGGAGCCGAGGCCGAGGCGGTCGAGAGCTTCCGCCAGCGGATCCTCGAGCGCAAACGCAATCCACCACAAGGCGGATCGGCCACCGATTGGATCCGGTGGGTCAAGGAAAGTTCGGGTGCGATCTCACGTGTGTTCGTTGACAGCTTTCTTGGGGACTCACGGGAAGTGTGGATCACGTTCACACGCTCGGACCGACAGGATGGAATCCCGAGCGCCGCCGATGTCGCGGCCGTGCAGGCCTATGTCGCAGACCCGGTGCGGAGACCTGTCACCGCAAGGGTATCCGTGGTTCGGCCTGAGCCGCAATTGGTCAACATTGTCATCAGCAGTCTCGACGCTGATAGTCCCGCGACGCGCGAAGCCATCGAGGCCGAGCTGAGGGCAATGTTTACCGATCGAGTAGCGCCGGCCCTGCCGCATCAATCTTTCATCCTCTGGCGAGCATGGATCTCGGAAGCAATCTCACGAGCCATCGGGGAAAACCGCCATGTTCTAGTCCAGCCCGCGACGGACCTCGTCTACACAACGGGCGGTCACATGCCGGTGCTTGGCACAATCAGCTACAGCTCATAGAGGAGGTGCAAAATGGCTGTCCCATCCGGCTGGCCTTGTGCCCTTCTGTCAACGACGCCGCCTTCCGTTGCAGACCGCCTGAGTGCACCTGCATCTGATGAGCTACTCCCGCAGGTGATTGCAGTTGTGCCTCGCGGCGTCATCTGGGGCACTGATGAAGTGAGCGACGGCACAGGCGCCTCGCCCGTGATGCGCAGGATGTGGCTGGCGCTTTCCACTTGGCTGGCCGATCAGTACTCGACCGCTTTCCAGGCTGCTGTCCAGTGCTTCCCCTCGTCGGCCACGTTCTCCTTGGATGACTGGGAGGCGGAATATGGCCTGCCGGATCGCTGTCTCTCACCAGACTCCGGGTTGCAAGGTCGGATCAATGCGGTGCGGGCACGGTTCGGCGCTCGGGGTGATGCAAGCCCTGACTACTTTGTCTGTTTGGCGGCATCGGTCGGATACGACATCAGCATCACTGAACCGGTCGACTTCATCTGTGATCTGTCCGAGTGCGACAGCGACGATACCGTGGTGGCGGTGAACGGGCATCACGAGTGGATCGTCCATCTCATCGCGCTCGGAGACACCTGGTTCTACTGCGATGAAGGTGAGTGCGACTGGACCCCGATCGAGGGGTTTTCGGTCGCCACGGATCTTGAATGTGTCCTGCGCCGCGTCGCGCCTGTTCATACCACCCTGATATTCGACTACAGCGGAGTTTCGTGATGAAGTATCAAGCCCCGACAGGTGCAGCCGATCCGAGCGAGGGTTATGTTGGCCGCAACCTTGCGGCGGGTCTTCAGGGCTCCCGCATTCCGCCAAAGGCGGTTGAGCATCCCCAGCGTGAGCTGGACCACCTCATCGCGTATGCCAACCAATTGCGCCCGGCCGATGTGGACCCGCCCACCGAGGGCGACTTGCAGCAAGTCCGCAAGGCCATCGAAGGCCTAATCAACTATTACATCGACAACATCGGTGCGGGCGCGGGTTTTGTGCTCGAGGCCGATGCCTATGCCAACCTCCCCATCTTTCCCGAAATCGTCACGGGCGGCGGCAACCTCACGATCAACGCGAGCGGCGGCTCAGTGGTGGTGGCAACCGGGCAAGAGTGGACTTGGCGCGGCATTAAGCGGTTTAGCTCTACCAATATCCCGGTGGGCGAGCGCACCTTTGCTACCCTCGCCAATAAAACCTATCACCTCCGGTGGTACCCCCCAGGCTCACCCCAGGCGCCTTTGCCTGCCAACCCCAACGGCCGCTTTTACCTTCGCGATGTGGCTGATGCCGGTTACAATCCGGCCGCCTACACCGAGGTAAATGCAAACCTCGATACGCGTTATGATGATATGCTCGTTGCTCGCGTGGTGACCAACGGCAGCAACGTGGCCAACATCACCCCGGTTTATAACCGCACCCGGCTCGAGGCGGCGCTCACGCCCACCATCAACATCACGAACAACAGCGGCGCGGATGATTCCAGCGGCTCGGCCACCGTTGCTCTCAATTGGGGGCGCACGCCCAATGTGACGGCCAGCATCAAGAACGCCACCAACATCGGTGCCTCGGGGGTGGCCGACGTTGACCATTCAATCGATTGGTCAGGCGTGACCCGATACGGGCTCACAATCACAATGGTGCGCGACTATGCCTCGCAAATGATTGCGGCCGTTCATGTGTGGAGTTGAGCAGATGAAAGCGTTGATTGAAAACGGCATCGTTACCGGATTTGCAACGGGCGATGTGCCAGGGCTCGAAATCCCCGAGCAATTCTGCGATCTCGATGCCCTCGAAATGCGGGCCCGCTTGCGCGTGGTGGATGGCAAAATCGTGGACGCATCCAAAGAGGATGTGTTTTTCGTGGATGAGGCGGGCACCAAGTTCCTCGAGGCAGGCGAGGACCGCACCAAGATCGAGGCCCGGTTTGATACCCCGCTCGTGCGCGAGGGCGACACATGGCGGGCCCGCACCGATGAGGATGATAGGGCCGACAAGCGGCGCGAGCTCGTGCGCGTGGTGGAGGCCGCCCGCGTGAGCCTCGAGGCCCAGGCCATCACCGTGGGCGGGGTCGAGATCCCCACCGATACCGACACCCTCGCCCGGCTCAACACCGAGCGGGTGGCGGTTTTCACGGGCGACCGTGAGAACGGTGAGGATTTCGTGATCAACGGCGTGCCCACCTCTCTCACCAACGATGAGGTATCCGAGGCATGGCGCACGGTGCGTGACCGATCCAAGGCCCTTGCCAGCAAGGCGGCCGAGGTTCTCGAGAAAATCGAGGCAGGCAAAATCACCAATGCGGCACAAATCCGCAAAGCCATGGGGAGCGTGGCCTAATGCCCGCACGCGTCACAATCCGCACTCGCACAAATGCCGATTGGGCGCGTGCGTTCATCTATCGTGAGAAGAATAGCGGCCCGCGCATCCCGCTTGCGGTGAACGGCACACCCGTGGTGCTCAAACTCAACGTGCGTCGCACGCCTGAGGCGGCCGAGGCCATCGCTATCACCTCCCAGGGCGCCCAGGGCATCACCATCACGGACCACGATTTAGGGGCGTTCGCGGTGCGTTTCACGCGGGCCCAACTCACCATGCTCGGCAAGGGTGAATTTGTGCACGACCTCATTGGCACTTGGCCCGATGGGCACACCGAAACCATTTGGACCGGCACGCTTGAAAACGAAATCGGAGTGACTCGCACATGATTGAGCCCATTTCGATTGAGGCTGGGTTGCCCGATGTTGAGGTGACCAACTCGAGCGAGGAGCCGGTGAGCATTGATGTGCCGCCCCAGGGCCCGCCCGGCCCTCCTGGGCCCACCGGCCCCAAAGGTGATATCGGGCCTCGAGGCTACCAGGGCCTAACCGGCGTGCGGGGCGGCAGCGGGTGGAGCCCGGTTTACACCGTTGCTACCGATGGCGAGCGGCGCGTTTTGCGGCTCCTGGATTGGACAGGCGGCGAGGGCACCAAGCCCGCGGTTACCGAAAACGGGGCGCCTCTTTATGTCGGCTCGGGCGGGCTCGTGACCTCCATCGGCAACGCCACCGATATCCGCGGCCCGCAGGGCGCCCAGGGCGTGAAGGGCGACACGGGCGCCAAGGGCGATACCGGCGCGACCGGGCAAACCGGCGCCAAGGGCGACCCCGGCGACAGCCCGCACGGGCAATGCTATCTTGAGCTCGTGACGGCCGATCAATTGCGGCTCTCGCCCCTCGATGGCGGCAAAATCACCATCAACGGGGTATCGCGGCAAATCCCGAGCGGTGGCGTTGTGCTTAACCGCCCCTCAACCCTCACGCCCAATGCCCTATACCACGTTTATGCCTCATGGAGCGGCTCGGCCGTTGTTCTCCAACTAGAGACGGCCGCGCCAAGCGCAAACGCGCAAGGCATCCTCGTGCGCAATGATGCGCCATCGCTCGCCTATGTGGGAACGGTGGCGGGTTCGTCCGGCGGCACTTTTATCGACAGCCCACAATTTCGCTATGTGGCGTCCTACTTCAACCGGCGCAAAAAATCTCTCTCGGCCCCATCCAACACCATCACGGGCATTGGTTCGGCCGAGGCCGAGCGCACGACAGATGCCTATAAGGTTTTTCTCGTGGGGCTTGCAGGCGTGCCCGCAGAATTTGAGGTTGGGGTTACCGGGCACATGGCGGCAACCGCAGCGGGCGTTGTGCTCACTAGCTATGCGACCATCAACGGCGCCCGGCAGCTTATCGGGCTCGAAAACACATCAGCTAATGCTGGTTGGAACGCGAGCCCTTGCCCTCCTGTTCACGGCGTTGCCGGGTTAGCGGTGGTTAATGGCGGGTGGGGCGGTCATTGCAACTCGGGCAGCGCATCGGCACAGGTTCAGGTTCACGGGGCGGTTTGGTCATGACGCACTTCGACACTTCGGCAGCGCTTGCGCGACTTGTCGCACGCGGGCTGTCGCACATTCCCGCCGCCATGTCGGAAGACGGGGCCGTGGAATTCAGCGAAGGTGTGTCTGACGCCGACAAAGCGGCGTATCTGGAGGCCGTTCAGGACACGTCTGCGCCGCCGCCAGCCCCATCAGCAACAGCTGGCGTTTCCGCTATGGCCGAGCTGGTGGTCACAGGTGAGGAAATAACCGGCTTCGAAACGGCTGTTGGCGTCGGCTTCGGAATGGTCTTGGACGTCGGCATCTTCTGGCTGTTCTTCGCCGTGCCGGAGCCGGACACGTCTTATATTCCCTTCGTCCAGTCACCGGGTTTCAACGTGGACGTGACGGACCGCTCAACTGATTACTTCGAAGTTACAGTGACGGACCGCCTAACCGGGGGCGCGGCCAACCCGGCGCGCCTATCCATTTCTGTTCAGAGGATCAAATGACCATGAAGCTCGTATGCAATGTCGTGATCAATGGCATCGAGACCACGAAGGTCTTGACGACGGTTGATACCATGGACCAGGGGCGGCTGGTCCAAACCAAACCGGGGATCGGCAAGCCATTCCTGATGTTTGCTGGCCTTCCAGGTTCGGTGATCGCAGCCGACTTTGAAGGTGCTCCGATCGTGAGCGCAAGCATTGCGGAGAATAACACCGCCATTCAAGCCATGCTGAACGATCCTGAGCCCTATCTCGCGCGATTGACGTTCGCGTAGCTGGCCGCTCGATCTCTAATACTTGCTGATTGAAGACTACAGAGTGCCGCCTTCGGGCGGCTTTTCTTTTGGAGGTAAGCATGAAGCTCATCGACAACGTAAAGGCTGTGCTGACGAAGGGTCTCAGCGCCCATGTGATCTACATCGGCGCCTTGGCCGAGGTGGTGCTCGAATACATCCTCCAGGTCGGAGGATTGCCGACCTGGGCGGTGCTGGGGCTGCTTGGGCTTGTGCTCGTCGGCCGAGTGATCAAGCAGGACAGCGTCAGCGGCTCCACCCAGTCCGAGGAGCCGTCCTATGACGATGCCGTCTAAGCGCCGGGGAGCAACCCGGTTGATTGGAGCCTGTGCGGTCCTCGCCTGCACCGTCGTCGGCGGCTTCGAGGGTCTGCGGCAGACGGCCTACCGCGACGTAGTGGGCGTGCCAACCATCTGCTACGGCGAAACCCGTGGTGTGAAGATGGGCCAGACCGCCACCAAGGCCGAATGCGACACCATGCTGATCGAAGGCCTGAAGGACTTCGAGGGGGGCGTCTACAGCTGCGCGCCGGGGCTCTATGACGCTCCACCCGAGCGCGTGGTGGCCCATGTCTCGCTCGCCTACAACATCGGCAAGGGCGCCTATTGCAAGAGCACCGTGGTGCGCCGCTTCAACGCGGGCGATATCAAAGGCTCCTGCGAGGCCTTCCTGATGTGGAACAAGGCCAAGGGCATCACCTGGCCGGGTCTGACGCGGCGCCGGAAAGCCGAGCGCGAGCTCTGCCTGAAGGGGGCGTGAGATGCTGCCGCATCCCTACGTCCTTGTGGGCGCGCTGCTTGCCTGCCTGGTGACCGGCGCCGGCGGGTACTGGAAGGGCTATGCCGACGCTGATCGCAGCGCCGATCTGCGGGCGGTCACCGAGGAGCGAGACAATCTGCTCCAACTCTGGACCGCCGAGCAGACGGCACGCGCGGCCGATGCCGAGCGCTTCGCCGAAAATGAAACCCTCCTGCGGGACCTCCAGCAGAAAGCCGAGGCCGATGCCCAGAGCCTTCACGACCGGGATCGTGTCTGTTTCGATCCTGCTGACACTGACAGCCTGCGTCAGCACTTCCGCACCGCGCGCTGATCTGCCGGCCCTGCCGTCGGATCTGTCCGCCTGTTTCGGGCGCCTGGTGCCGGAGCCCGGCCCCGGCGCCCTGACCAAGGGCCAGGTCTTCAGCCTGATCGCCCAGCTGCGCCGCTCCGAGCTGGAGAAGGCGCAGTGCGGGCGCCGGGCGCTCGCGTTCTACGACGATCTGCGGCGCGGTCTCGCCCGCTAGGCCCCTCGTCGGTCTCCCGCACTCCTGATCCCCCGGGGCCCCCATGCCAGAAACCAATGCCGCGCAGTTCGCGAAACTCGAAAGCCGCGTCGATGCCATCGAAACCGGGCTCCACGGCCTAACCAAGCAGATCTCCGGACTGGCCGACAAAATCGATCAGCGCGGGCAGACGCCTTGGAGCCTGATCATCTCGGCGCTGGCCCTGTGCTTCACCGCCTGGGGCGCCTTCGGCTGGCTGATCTATGCGCCAGTGGTCAAGGATCAGACCCGGATCGAGGCCGACATCAAGGCGCTGGAGACGCAGATCGTGCCGCGGGCCGAGCACATGGAGCGCTGGCGCCAGCAGGAGCGCGCGGGCGACGACATGCGCAAGCGCCTCGACCGCCTGGAAGAAGACCGCTTCCGGCGCACCGCCGAAGCCCGCTAGCCATTCGATGAAGGCCTGACCCATGACAAGATCCAAGAAGGCCGTCCAGGGGCGGCATATTTCCGAAGCTGTGGCGGCCGAGCTCGAGCGTCGCATCCGCGCCGGTGAAGTCCCCTCGCATGCCGCTGATGCGCTCGGCGTCGGCCGGCGCTCGGCGTACCGCATTGCGGCCCGGATCCGGACGGAGATGCCGGACGAGCAGCCGGAGGCCCCGGAAGCTGAAGCCGCCGGCGCCTTCCGCCTTGGTGGATCGGCCGCCGACCGGCGCGTGGTCGCCCTTGAGGACGAGGTCAAGCGGCTGCGCAAGGAGCTGCGCGACGTGCACCGGGCCGAGCTGACCGAGGAGAGCGTGCGCGGAATCCTTGGGCGCATGGCCGTGGCCCCGACCGAGCCGCCGGAGTGGCTGCTGTCGCCGCCCAAGGGCAAGGCCAACCGCACCCCGGAGGTGCCGGCGACGATCTTCTCGGACTGGCATCTCGGCGAGGTGGTGTCGCGCGCCGAGACCAACGGCCTCAACGTCTACGATCTTGAGACGGCCGAGGCGCGGGTGCGCCGCCTGGTCGAGGCGATCATTCATCTGTGCCGCAACCATGGCCCCGGCCGCTATCCCGGCTTTGTGCTCAACCTGCTGGGGGATTTCGTCTCCGGCGGGCTGCATCCCGAGCTCGCGAAGACCGATGCCGAGGAGTCGATCCCGTCCGCACTGCGGGCGCGCGACCTGCTGGTGTGGTGCATCGAGACGCTGGCAGCGGAGTTCGGTCGGATCTATGTGCCGTGTGCCTCGGGCAACCATGGCCGGGCAACACCGAAGCCGGAACACAAGCGCTATGTGTTCAAGAACTATGACTGGCTGATCTACCAGCTGCTCGCGCGCCACTTCGAGGGCCGGAAGGACATCCACTTCGACATCCCGGAGTCGAACGAGGTCTATTATCGGATCTACAATCAGCGCTATCTCGCCATGCACGGCGACCAGCTCGGCGTCAAAGGCGGCGACGGCATCATTGGCGCGATCGGCCCGATCATGCGCGGCGAGGTCAAGACGCGGGGCCAGGCGACCTCCTCGGGCCGCGATTACGACATCCTGCTGATGGGCCATTGGCACCAGGAGCTCTGGCTGCCGCGCGCCATTGTGGCGAACTCCATCAAGGGGTTTGACGAATTTGCCAAGAACGTGCTGCGGGCACCACCGTCCGAGCCGTCGCAGCCGCTGTGGTTCGTGCACCCGCGCCGGGGCATCACCAGCCGCTGGAGCGTCAAGGTCGAGGAGCCGCGCTCCGCCGAGGGCGCGGGCTGGGTCTCGTGGCCGGGAAGGAATGCCGCATGAAGCCCGTCATCATTGGCCTGATGGGCTTTGGCGGCGCCGGCAAGAGCACGGTTGCCGACCGTCTCGTCGCTGCCCATGGCTTCGAGCGCTACCACCTGCTCACCCCCGGCAAGCAGATGTTGCGGGCCCTGCTGCGCGAGTTCGGCTACGACGCCGCGACGATCGAGCGGTATGTCGAGGGCGATCTCAAGCGCGCGGTGATCCCGGAACTCACGGTCACCTCGACCGAGGCGCAGCAGCACATCGGCACCGAGCTCGGTCGCAACCTCTGGAACGAGCGCGTGTGGCTCGATCACTGGCTGCGCTGGGCTCAAGGGCGCCGAGCCGTCGTGCAGGAGAGCGTGCGCTCTGCCGACGAGGCCGAGGCGATCCGGGAGCGCGGTGGCGTGCTGGTAGAGGTGCGCCGGCCGGGTGTCGGTCCCCTCTCGGGCCATTCCTCCGAGTCTCTTCCGGCCGCGCCGGACCAGGTGCTCGTCAATGCGGGCAATCTGGCCGAGCTTGCCGGGATGGTCGACAGCCTCGTCAGGGCGCTCTGAGCCGCGGCAAGGGAATTTGACGGGGTCGGTGCTCCGGCTCCTGCCTCCATCGCGGCTCCAGTGCCACGGTGATCACCTGCTCGGCTTCAGATTCTCCCAAATGGCCCCAGCTATCGGCTGAAGGGGTGGCGGGGGTGGAATCTGTTGAGCCAATAAATCCCTCCTGTATTAGGGAGTCGCGCGCAGGTTGAGCCGGTTTCCGGAAACGGAATCGGATCTTGCGCACGGCAAAGGAGAGCCAGCCCACGAAGTCGTGGCCGAACTCGAACAGGGTCGGTTTGCGGCGGGCGCGCTCCGGGTGGTAGCCGTCCTCGAGGTCGTAGCGCTGCCACTTGGTCAGGCTGGCGGTCTCGGCTCGGCGGGTAAAGCCGACGGCTTCCAGAATCTCTCTGGCGCGCCGGAGCATCCATTCATTGAGATTCAGATTCTTGCCGACGTGCGCGTCGTCCCGGCTCATGGCGCGCCGGTCGAAGTAGAACGGCCGCATGTCGCCGCCATGGCAGAGCACCAACGCGATCGCGACCTGGTTGGCGGCGAGCGCCTCGGCCGGGCTGACCACAAAGCGCCCTACCCTGTCCCGATCGCGCACCAGGCGCGCCAGGCGCTGCGTCAGCTCCTCGTGCACCTTGGACGGCATCTTGAACTGGATCACCTCACCATCCCGGGTGACCCACGGCAGCCATCGGCTCATGCGATGGGCAGCAAGCATCCTCACCATGACAACCCTCATCGGGCCGCGGCGCAAAAGCATCCTGTTCGGAGAAATGATCCCCGTTGACAGGCTTCGATTGTCGTGGGAAAGTCGCTTTGCAAAGACGGGCGACCAACCCACTCAGAATTTCCAAGGCCTCGAAGTTACCAGCTTCGGGGCCTTTGCTTTTTCTACGTCACGGCATCTTCTCCGCTGGACGATTCCAGCAACCGCCCATTGAGCGGTCATCAGCCCTTAAGGTCAAGTTAACCAATGAAAAAGCGCGGGGATGAGCCCGCGCTCCTAGAGTTCGCTACTGATAGCTATGGGCTGCTATCACTTGCTAGCAATAAGTTTTACTAGCTCGTGGAAACCTTCCCTATTCGAATAACGATTGCGCTCGCACCAGCTGACGAAGGCGTTGATGTCCTCTATCGACGCGCGCAGGTTGAGCTGATCGGTCGGTCCGCTGGAGGCCTGCCGCTTGCGGCGCACGACGGGCTCGCGGCTCGGAAATCCCAGCACTTCGGCCTGAGCTTTCGGCAGCTCCTGGCGCGGCGGGATATCCTCTGGGCGGTCGGGTTGAATCTCATCGAGCCAACGGTTGGTCACGCTGCCATCTCCTTCGCCGGCACAAGATAGCTAATGAGCTCATTCACGAGCGTCCGGGCGTTTTCCCTGGCCTTGTCGATCTGATCTGCCGTCGCTTTGGTGCGGGGCAGGGCCGACAGGGGCACTTTCTTCCGGAAGATCGCGCGGTAGGGCTGGCGATCGTGCAGCTGCGTCTCGAAGCACGGGATGTTGTTGGCCCTCACCTCCTCCACCAGCTCGCGCTCAAGTGTGGATTTCACGGCCACGGGTGTGCGGGTCCAGAGCACCCGATGCGCAATCTGGCGACCGAAGCTCTTCTCCTCGGCACGCACCAGGCGGACGGCTTTGGCGGCCTCGTCAGCGTCCAGATCGCTCGGCTGCAGCGGGATCACCACGAACTGGCTGCGCCCAACGGCGCGCGACATCAGGAGTGAGCCAGCGCCTTCCAGGTCGCAGATCACGAACTTCGCACGGGTGCGGGCTTCGTCGAGCTTATCGACGATATCAAGCTCGTCGGTGGTCTGGATGATTTCGATCGGCAGACCTGCGATCGCGGTGCCCCATCTCTTGGCGATCGGCTTGTTCCTGTCGCAATCGAAGATGATCACTGAAGCTCCCATTTCCGCGAGGGTGGTGGCGAGCACGACTGCTGTCGTCGTTTTACCCGCGCCCCCTTTGGGGCTCGCTACTGCTAGAACCGGCATGCTATGTCTCCCTAGTGGGTACTAGGGCAAGCTACCGTAGCAATCGTTAGATATTGGTTAATAGCGGGCGCTATTCCTAGCACGTTGTAGCTATCAATAGGAGTTGCTAGGAGATGCTAGCAACTCATAGCACTCTGTAGCGATGCCGATCTATTGGATGAAAACCGCCGATGTGTACCCGGATGGTGGATACGACGGCACCTCCTTCATGGCCTTCGATCCGGAGGTGCGGTTTCCACGCTTTCACATGACCGAGGGTGACGAGACGATCGGCAACGTGCACCAGATCAGGGGCGGGCCACAGAACGGGCGCTGGCAGTGGTCGATGACCGTGTCGTTGCCTGGACCGCGCTACGGCCAGCCGACCAACGGCGTAGAGGAGGGCAGGGGCGCCGCCGGCCGCTGTGTCGTGACAGTGTACCGGCATTACCTGGCGACCCGGCCGGAGCGTTACCTGCGTGCGTGATAAGGCTTGCAATCAGGTGAATGCATCAAGATAGGGGAGGGGGAAGGGGGACACGATGAACGTGGTGCCGTTGTTGTCTTGCTTCCAGCCGACGTAAACGGTCGTACCCATATTGTCCGGGTCCGGGAGCACCGACACGAAGGGGCCTTCCCGGAAGTCGCCTTCCCATCCGACTTTGCGAGCGGCCTCGAGGGCACTCTTGAGAAACGTCTCATATTTGACAGTGGCCTCGGGCAGATCGTCTGTTCCGGTGAAAGGGTTCGTCTGTGCCCCCTTGGCCTTCATCCATCCCTGCCAGTCGTCGATCGGGGGCAAGCTGTAAACAAACATGGTGTCTCCTTTGGAACAGGACCCCGTCCGATATGGGGAGTGCGCAGGCGCTGGCAATGTGCAACAAATTTTCAGCACGTGGATTCGCATAACGTCCAGTATGGAACGCGATTTGAAGTGTTCGGAAAGTGTTACCGCGAGTTTATGGAACCTCGCCCTCCCTTATTCAGTTTATGCCGCCTCGCGCGACCCTCGCCAAGCTGAATCTCTACTGGCTATTACTTGACCGGGATCGGGCCTTGTGGTGTCAGCAGGACATACCTGCTCTCGCACCCATCAATCCGTGCGGTCATCGGCGGGATCGTGTCTCCTGGGCCTGGCGTGATGATGAGGCGACAACGGTCGTTCGGGTCGCGCATCACCCTCGCCATGGCCCGGCCCTCAGTCTCAAAGTCCCTGCTGCATCCGACGAGCGTCAGAGTGGCTGCTGCGATAAGGACACGGCGGATCATGCGACCTCCTCGCAGATTGGACTGTTGGCGATCGCGATTAGCACGGCGGCGTGGCAGGCATCCTCATAGGGATCTGGCTGGCTGCACCAGCAGGCGAGGTTCTTGCCGCGCAGCTCACGCCGGGCTGCTGCCACCAATTGCTTGTTGTGAGGAGCATGGGCGCGATAGAGGGTGTAGGCGTGGCGCTTGTCCTCGATCAGGCGGCCGGGAATGAACGGGTTCTCCTTGCCTGGGACGAAGGGGTTTCCCCACTTACCCGGTCGGGTCACCTTGACCGTGTTCGGGGGCATGCGCCAGCCCTTCTGGCGCGACAGCTGGATGCGTTGAGGCGTCATGCTATGTCCTTGGATCAAAAGGGCAGGATGGCTGGTCCGAGAAGTTAAACCGGAGTTCGCTATGGTCTGGCAGGTGGCTGGGATCGCCAGCAGATTGGTATCGATAATCACCCCTTATCGTTACCTGCCGGATTCCGCTAAGAGGCCTTCTGACAAGAATCGCATTGAACTCCGCGATCTGCGATGCTAGTCTCACTCCGTACTCAATACCGACTTCCGCAAGCCCTTCCAGAGCAGTTGCGGTTGATACGAAGGCCGGGGCGGCAGCCCCGGCTTTTTCTTTGGCTAAAACCAAAGCGTGATGTTCCGCTTCCCGCATTCAATGAGGAAGCAATGCTTGGTCAGGATGGCCCGAAACATCCGGTTCTTGTACTTCCGTGTGGTTAGTCTCACTGGTCTGCGCCTTTCTTTCTACGGCAAGGGTTCGGAATCGCTGGCAAACGGTGAGTTCAGCGTCTGCCCCACAAGGTCCGCGATGGCCTCAACGGCTGGGGCGGGAAAGCGCGTCTGCGCGATGGTGCCGGCCTTCTGCAGCGCCTTCCAAAGCCGCTCGATCTCATCAGCTGCTTCCGTCAGGACCGGCGCAGTTGAGTTGCCGGTATGCTCGCAGGTAAAGCCCTCGTGCATCTTCCGCAGCCGTTCCACTATATCACTGGTCTTATCGGCCATCTGTAATGCCATCCGTGTAAGAGTTGTCTTCAAACGATCGTTTGCTCGTGACTTCCGAAACTGTACAAACCACCTATTCGGCCTCGCAGCGGTGGCGAACCTTTATGGCTTCCTCGTTGTCGCCATAGTCGCAATCCCCGCATTTGCTGCATTGGTGGACCGGGACGGAGCATCCGCCACCGTCGCAGCCGCAATTCCGGCCGCCGATGTGCTGCCAGTCGTGGCCGACCTCACTGCAATGGGCCTCGGCTACGGCTCGCTTGGCGGCGGCGAGCTCGGCCTCTGCGGCGGCCAAGCGGGCAAGAACGTCGCTCATGCTACGTCCCCGCCCATGATCGCCGCAAAGGCTTCCTGCGCTTCGGTCGCCACGGCATGGTCGTGCGACGTGGCTGCAGGGGATGTCGGTTTCTCTGCCTCCGCGCGGTCAAGCCGCTCGATCTCGGCGATGATCAGTGCCGCAGCCCGCACCAGGTCCGCGCGATCTCCCTTGGGCTTCCACCAGGTGGCATCCCAGGGCCACTCGGCCGGCGGCGCAGAGATCAAGGCAGCCTGTGGGTGATTGCGGCGCCAGCAGACTTCGCCAATGTAGCAAAGGGCAGCAGCTGCCATCTCGCCGTGTGTGTGCTGATCGTCGTGCTCTGGCGTCCAGCCTTCGCTGTCCTGCTGCCGCAGGCGTTCGTTGATCACATCATTGGTGGCATTGGAGATGTCCTCACCGGATCTCCAGCCATCCTCGAGGAGCTGGCTGACGCTGGCGTAATCGTCGTCGTTATCGCCCCAGGCTTCGTAGCTCATAGTGGCCTCTCTTAGTTTTCGGATTCGACGGTGCGGTTTAGCTAGAATGGCGGCAGCGGCGTCTCAGAGTGGATGACGCGATCAAGGGAGCGGCCTGCGGCCTTCTTGCCGACATTCCTCACGAAAACGACGCGATCGCCGTGGAAGCCATGTCCACCGGCGAGGTTGAGGTATCTCTCGCGGTCATCCCGAGCCTGCGGGCATCTGCGCCAATCAGGGTCATCCCGATCGCGGTCGTAGACCGTCTCCCAGTTGCCCCACTGCTTGAAGAAAAACGACACGCTGGCTGCTCGGCACTGGTTGCGGATGGACCTGGCCCAGTCCGGGTGCATCGGCCGGGCCTTGGGGCCGCTCTCGCCGCCGACCACAACCCAGTCCAGGGCGGCAGTGCGCGGCGGCAAGGAGGGAAGTGTGCTGATTGCTCTCTGCGCATCGCGGAAACCGACCATCGGCACAGTTGCTGAATGCGCGCCAGTCAGCGCGTCCAGAGTTTTCGAGCCGATCGCGATGTTGCGAAAGTCAATCGCGCCGAGCAGGGGCTCCGCGCTGACCCAGCGCACGGCGGCCGGTGTGGCGAGCAGGTCAGGGATTCGCTCATCGGCGCGCGCCTGGTCCTCGGTCGAGACGCCGAGCCAGACGTTCGGGAGAGGAAGGTGCATGCCAACCCAGCCGCGCTGACTGTCGCACTCAGGCGCATACCATCCTTTGCGTTCCTCTCCCCCGATCTTCCCCATCAGCTCGCCGAGGTGCTCTCGGCGATCCCACATGCCGCTCACATAAGCCCGCATCCGGTCAGCGCGCTTGGTCAGCACCTGAAACGTGTGCTGCGGTGCAAGGGCAATGACGGCGAAGATTTGGTCGATCCATTCGTCCGGCACGCTCTCGTGGAACAGGTCTGACATGGAGTTGACGAAGATCTGGCGCGGGCGCTTCCACCGGAGCGGCTTGAGCAGCGCGTCCTCCACCAGGCGCACCGCGCCGGTCCAGACCGGACCCGCATTGCTGTCCTTCGTCAGCCCGGCATAGGTCTCCACACCCATGCCCACGAGGCGGTATGCCATCTTCATCGCATAGCAGTTGGTGCAACCAGGGGAGACAATCGAGCAGCCGACGATCGGATTCCAGGTTGCTTCGGTCCATTCGATTGCGCTCTTATCGGCCATGGTCGCTCTCTTGGTTAACGGGGATTCGCACAAGCGGCGTTCGGTAAAGTTCTCAGGCGGCCTGCCGGGTGGCGCCGAGCTTCTGCGCCAGGATCTCCCGCAGGCGGTTCGCCAGCACGACGGCGACGCCGATGTTGCGCTTCTGAGCTGAGATGGTGCGGGCGTTTCCGATCTCCTCCTCGAGGTTGATCTCGTCGAACACATCGAACAGGGCAGATCCTGCATTGCACCAGTGCGGATTCTCGGCGAGAACCTCGCAGATCGCGACGATGACGGGAGCGATGAGCAGCCCGACGTTGCCATCGTTGGTCTGGGTCACGCACTGCAGGGCCGTGATGACCGTGTCGCGGCCGTGGCGCTTAAATGCCTTCTCGATCGTAGAGACGGCCATGGTCTGGCCCGCCTTCTGCTCGGTCGCAGCAACCGGATAGCGCAGGATTTCGACCTCAGCGCAGTCGCAGGCCTCCTTGACTGCGATCGCCTCCTCATCGCCGGCGAGAAGCGCGGCGTGAAACGTCGCCATCGGGCTCATCTTGGTGGTGGCCCCGTTGATGGCCTTGAAGGCGGCTGCCTGGCCCTTCTGGTCGACAAGGATGATCGCACACGGCACCTGCTCGATGCCGCAGATCGCGGCGGCTGTGGTACGGTGCTGGCCGTCGACGATGGCATACTTGCCGCCCGGTACCGGGGATACAATCACCGGGGCAAACTTCGCCCAGGAAAACTCCTCGACAATCCGGTTGATGTTACTGCGTCCGACGCGGGTGATCTCACGCTGGTACGAAACATCGACGATCAGGTCAGCGATCGCGATCCACTGCAGCATCGCAGCGGGCCCAAAGTCTTTCGCAGCCGAAACGGAGCCGTAGCCCGTGGTCATAATGCTGCGAACCTGGGTTCCTTCTGGTGACATGGCGAGACTCCTGTCTCAATGGTTGTGGAGTGGGGAAAGTACTCAGGCAGCCTGCCGCTGCTCGCGTCGCATGGTGGCGACCAGGCGCTCGAGTTCCGCGATCCGGGTCTCAAGCGTCTGAGCCTTGCGCTTCGGGGCGCGGCTGACGGCGCGCACGTCCCCCTCCTGGCGCTTGCGGTAGACATGGCCGAGCACCTGCGACTTGGTCAGGCCGAGGCGCTTGCCAATCTGGGTGGCGCTGAGTTCCGTGGTCTGCCAGAGCCACAGGATTCCATCTTGTTGGCGCGGTGTCATTGGCGGTAGTACCCTTCGCGCTGAAGCTGCTCCCGCATTCGCCGGGCCTGTTTCTGCGCGCTCGCATCCATGCGCTCGATTGCGAAGCCGTGCTCGAACATCGGCATCAGGATCTGCATGGTTTCGGCGAAGGCGGAGCCGTCCCACAGGTGAATGACGCCGCGCTGCAGCAAGTCCTCAAGGAAGTAGTAGAGCGCCATCCCAATCTTCGCGGCCGGCTGCTGGTCGAACTCTTCGGCGACAGTGTTCGTGACCCGCTCGATCCGGCGGGCGACGCTGGATCGCTTCCCAGCGGGAAGGCCATCAAGCGGCTCGGCACAGGCGACTGCGAGCAGCTCCTTCAGACGCGCAACGTTTCGGTCGAGCTCGGCCTGTGCCTCGTCGGGATCGGACTCCGGATTGATGCCGAAGCAATCCGCGACCACTAGTCCGAACACGAGCCGCGGCGGGATCGCCAGTTCGACTCGCTGTCTGTCGGTCAGAAGTGCAAAGCTCATTGTGAATCTCTTAATATTTCAGAGGAGCAGCGGCGCTTCACGGCGCGCTCTTGCATGCGCGATCCGGTCGAGCATCGTCTGGTTACCCTCGCGTTTGGCGACGAACTCGGAGGCCCCATAGCGGTCAGTGGCGATCGCGCCGTGCCGGATGGCTTCGGCGCGCTTTGACAGGCAGATGTCGAAGTGCAGCCAGCTGGCCTTCGGCGGTTGCTGCAGCCATTTGCGCGCCACGCCGATCCGGTCGGCCATGGCGAGCAGCTCCTCGCGGGTGTCCGCAAACATGTGGCACATCTTCATGCGCCCGTAGGGGATCTGCAGGTCATCGACATAAACGGCCATGGCAATTCCCTCTGGCGGGCCTGATCAGGCGCTGGCGACCATGCGCTGCGCTTGGCATTTGCGGATGCGCCGGGCGAGCTTCACCAGCGCAAGGCCCTCGCGTTTGCCTGGTGACAGGGCAGGGCGGTTCGCCTGCGGGCGATCGGACAGGATGGCACGGGCATCGTCGGCATACGTGACGATCTCCGCCTCGGTGAAGCCTTCGGCGCGCAGATGGTTGCGGTCGCAGCCACCGTCGACGGCGGCGCGCTCGCGCATGGTTTCTGCCATGCGCTCAATGCGCTGGCGGCGGTCGGGAGCCATGCGGGCGGCGGAGAGTTGTGAGGGGCTAGCCACGGGGCGGCTCCTTGATATCGATCGGAAAGAAAACGCAGACGAGGAAGGTGAGGGCGGCGACCACGCCGCATCCGGTCAGGACGTAGAACGCGAAAACCTGGAAGTCGCTGAGGCTGGGCATGGGCCGCCCTCGATCTCGATAAAGGGTGGGAGCGGGCCCGGAGCCCGCTCGGATGGTGATCAGGTTTCGGGTTGACCCTCGAAGGTCGGCAGCTCGGTGTCCTTGCCGGCGGCTTCGAGATCCTGCTGCACGCGCTCGCGCAGGAAGAACTCCCAGCGATAGAGCTGGTAGAACCACACGATCGAACCGCCGGAGATGCGATAGCGCAGGCGCGCCGGGATCCGGACAGGCTCGCCGTCCATGAAGGCGCGCACCGACACCATAAAGATGCCCGGGATGTCGACCTTCTCGCCCTTGCCGTTGGTGTGCTCTTCGATGAACTCCACCGTGCGCTCACCGGTCTGCAGGCGCTCGCCGCGCTTGACCTTGGCGCCGACGAAGACTTCGAGATGGCGCGAAAGGTCGATCAGCTCGATCGGATTCGAAAACCGCTCCTTGAACAGGTGCTCGTATTCTTGCTTTTCACCATCGAATGGGGAGGCGAGCTCGGCGGCGTGATCCTCCAGGAAGGTGGCGAACTCGGCCTGCTCCATCGGCTTGCCGTTCTGCCCGATCCACACCTTGATCTCGTCGGTGAGCGGGAAGGGATAGACGATGCGGTGCTTGCCGCGGCGCGCCGTCCGGTCGGTCCCGTGATAGTCGATCACGGCCGTGAGCTTCGGCTCGGGCCAGCTGGTCTTGCCGAAGATTGCCGTGCCCTCGTCCTTGTGGCGGTTCACCAGATCGGTGAAGGATTGCAGGGTTGTGACCGTCGCGGTGCCCTCGCGGCGCTCTGGAGTGAGGCGGTAGCTCTCGACGATGTCGCGCAGACCCTTGACCTGGCCGCCAGTGCGCTGGTCGAGGATCAGGGGGATGTTCTTCGGCAGGCCCTCGCCCAGCCCTTCGGTCGAGAGCAGCCTCACATCGACGCCGCCGGCTTGCTGCGCCAGCTTGATGATCGCCTCGACGCCCTCGCCATGACTGGGGATCAGATTGGCGGACGAAGCGCTGATGAGAGTCTCGCCGAGAGTCGGAGTTGTATTGTTTTCCATGAGGGAAAGTCCTTGCGTGACGAAAGGGATCAAGCGCGATCGCGATCGCGGTCAGCGGCGTCACGAGGGCCGCTGAAGATGTCGAGCTGGCTGGGGTGTTGCACCGAGAGGCCGCCCTCGTAGGTCCAGAATGGCGTGCCGGAGAAACCCTTCTCCTCGGGCAGCTTCGATTTCACGACCGGCTTGATGTCGATCCGGCCGGATTCGTAATTGAACGTCAGCGTCACCGTCAGGGTGGCGACACCCTTCTCACCTGGCAGGGCTTCGAGTGTCTCCAGGGCGTGCGTCAGATGCTCGTCGCACTTCTCGGCAAACCGGCCGCGGCTGAGCAGGCCGATAAGTTCATCAAACTTCCGGATGGTACGTTTCACAGGTGGCTCCTTGAGAGACTAGGCCGCGCGGCCAGTGGCGCCGGACAGGGCCGGCAAGTAGCGGGAAAACAAACCGAACAGCTGCTCGGCGGCTTTGGCCGGCGGCATCGGACGGCAGACGCGCGAGTGCGGCTGAACCTTGTAGAAGTCGATCCACCATGGGCGCTGCTGGGCGGCGTGGAAGTCGCGCCGCTCGGTGGCCAGTGCGATCCAGTCGATGCGCTTGATCTCGATCTGCTGCGTCCTGCTCGGCAGGGGCAGGCCGGCGGCCTGGTGGATGACGATGTCGTGGCGCTCCTCAAGCAGCTGGCGCACGCCCTCGACGATTTCGACGCCCTGCTCGCCGTACTTCTCGCGGGCGATATCCCTCATCGCCTCCTTGAGGGGCGCGATGACGTCGCCGACACGCTCCTCGTGGGCGTCGTGCAGGAGCCACCAGGGTCGCAGCTCTGGCGAGGCAATCTCGCAGCCAATGATCAGGTGCTGCGCGACGCTGATGGTTTTGGGAGTCTGGCCGTTGAATCGGTTGATCTGCGCGAGGGCAGTGGCCATCTCGCGGAAATTGACCTCAGCGACAACAGGGCGCGCGAGCTCGATCGACGCGCCGGACATGGAGGGCATCCAGGTCATTGCACCCTCGCGCTCTGAGAGGGCAGGACCGGGTCTGTCCAGAGCCGTTCGTATTCCGAGGCCATCAGGGCGAGGGCCTCGTCGCTGAAGGCGTCGGAGCCGAGCTGTTCGAGAACAGCGTTCTGCACCCGCTCGTCGATTGCCGCATCGATGCCGGTGAGGGCGGCGATGACAGCCATGCTGCTGTTGCGCGATCCCGGGGTCATGATGCGCCCCCAGTCATCAGGGGCAGCAGGGCCAGCACGAGTCCGAGGCTGGTGCTGGCCAGCGCAATGACGTAGCCGGAGCGGTGGAACCGTCCGGCGAAATGAAAGGGAGTGATCAGCATGGGGCTCATCCGAAGGAGGACAAGCCCAAGGTTATTAATTATACCCTAACTGTCAAGCGCAAAGGTATTAAACGTACCCATTCCGTCTAAAGGACAAGGTAAGTTCCGCGCACAATTCCCGTGATGTCAGCCTGGATGAAGCCGTTTGCCGCGCTCGTGTCCCCAGGTCGGACGAAGAGAGGCGGCATGCCGCAGGGCGGCTGCAGCCGGATCTGGCCGGAGCAACCCTGCGCCGGCAGGCACGTGGCGAGGCAAAAGGCATTAGGCTGCGGATCGAGCAGAACCATGTCCCCAGGGCGGATCTCGGTGTCGGCGCCCCAGGCAATCAAGGTCTCGGCTGGATCGTCGCTCGAAGGGGCTTGACAGCGTCTGCAGGGATTCCAAGAGGTGATTTTGTGGTTTTTGACCTGCTCGTGAAGACCTGCATCGTGCAACATGACCCCTCCCCATACTCGGGTTCGCATATCGTTACCGACTCGAACGGGGCGACGAAAGGAGTACTACCGAAGGGTTAACTTAGCACAAGGTCGGGGTGTGGATTGCGTTAATAGTTTGACCCGAATGGCCGGTACCGACCGATTACCAGCGCCATCAGCTTGACCGTCTTGCCGTCGGCCTCCACGGGGAAGCTACCATCCTTGCGCGGCTCGGTCCTCGGGATCACGATCGGATCCTGGAACGACGGGTGATCCGATCGCGGCCATAGTTCAAAGGATTGCGCGGCCACAATGAGCTCCTTGCAGGTGCGCTCGACCTTGCCGGCATCGTGGGTTTCGACGATCACAATGTCATGGTTCTGCGGCATGCCGCGAGCTTCCGAGTACGGAACCGTGATCAGGAAATCGCCATCATCGATCTTGAGCCGGTTCATGGACGGTCCGGCCACGCGGTAGGCGCTCTGCTGCAGGTCAGGGAAACGGCCTGGCACATAAGGCACTGGCTCCCAGCGGCTCTCGTCGTGATAATCGACGTTGAGCCAGCGCCCGGCCGCCACTTCGCCGATCACCGGCGCCACCGGCACATGCTCAGGCTCGGCACTGTCGATGCCGGTCATGAGCCAGGCGGGGCTGACCTTGTAGCGCCGGGCATATTGCCGAGCCTGGGCGGTGTCAAAACCGTTCCGGCCTGACTCGTGCGCCTTATATGTTTCCTTGGGCCAGCCGCATTCGCGAATGGCGTCCGCCATCGTGGCAAAGCCGGCATTGACCCGCGCCTGCCGCAGACGGGACGCGCGATCCTCGCGCTCGGCTCGTTTATCGACCATACCGCCTTCAAATTCTTGCTGATTTTGTTCCCCGCTGTCCCTGTAGCGGTCGTCTGGGTATGATTCATCACTCGCAGCTTGACAGCTTCCGGGTACAAAATATACCTTCGGGGTATGACCGAATTCTGCTTTGTCGATAAATGGCCGACGCTGAGTGCCTTCGCGGAAGACACCGGCATGACCTACGGCACCGCCAAGGCCATCCGCCGCAAGGAGCGCTTGGGTGTCGCGATCCTGCCGGACCGTTATTGGCGTCGCGCCCTGCTGGGCGCCCGCCGCCGAGGCCTGCGCGGTGTCACCCTGGGCCGCCTCGCCGCTGCCGCCGAAAAGCTGGCCGAGATCAAGACGGGTAGTGCCGGAGGTCCGGCGTGATGCGCGCGACAGGTTCGATTTCATGGGGTCCTCTTCGAATTGCTGGGCTTGGCCTTGGGTATAGAGCATACCCGCGTCTTGACCAATGTGTGACCAGCGGATCCGCAATTTCCGGCAATTTCGGGGTACGGCCCCGCTTCAAGTCCCTCCCGGCTGGCGTGTTTGAGCGTTTCCGCCAGCCCGCCTGCCCCGGCGCTTTGCAGCGTCGGGGCCTTTTCTTCCCTGTCAGCGCCCCCGATGCGGGCCACCAGCGCCGCAAGCATAGCCCGCAGGTGGCGTCGCACAGCCGTGCTCTGCTCCTCATCCGGCTCGTTGGTTCCTGCGTCCGCCATGGCGGCGATCCCCCTTGATCTGACACGGCCAAGCTTCGTCCAGACCACCCCTTCCCGTCATCTGGAAAATCAGGAGTTTTTTCCAGTGTCCGATTTTCACGCTCACGATGAAGCCGGCCGCCTCTCTCTCTCGGCCACCGCCCGCAACCGTCTCAAGCTTGCCGCCAAAGAGCTTCGCAATCTCACGGGGCTCACCCTGCAGGAGATTGCCGACCGCGTTGGCGTGTCCAAGTCGCAATGGCACAACTATGAGTCTCTCGACGCTCCGGATCTGGTCCCGGTGCATGTCTACCTGCCGCTCGAGCTGGAGCTGGGTCGCGCGCCGGTGACCCGCGCGCTGGCGTCGATGAACGGTCTCTCGGTGATGACGGGTGCGCAGATGCAGCACCAAGCCCGCGTCAACGAGCTTGTGGCGCAGGTGGCCCGCGAGCAGGGCGAGGCCCTGGCGGAGCTCGCCAGCGCCGCCGCCGACGGCACATTCTCGCGCAATGAAGCCAAAAGGCTCGATGCTGAATTCGCCGACGTGGAGCAGGTTGCCGGGGTCGTGCGCACGCTCGCGGCCCAGATCCTCGCAGACAAGGGCTGACAGCATGGCCCGAGGGCAACGTGATCTGGCCTTCGAGGATTGGGTGCACGACGCGAGGTCGGTGCCGATCCTGCAGGCCGCGCAAGAGCGTGGCGCGCGCCTCAAGGGCGCCCGCGAAAAGATCGGACCGTGTCCCGCCTGTGGTGGACGCGACCGTTTCAGCATCAACACCGTCAAGGGCATCTTCCACTGCCGTGCCTCGGCGAAGGGCGGCGACGTCATCGCCCTCGTGCAGTATCTCGACGGGGTCGATTTCCTCGGCGCCTGCGAGCGTCTGACCGGCAGCCCGCCGCCGCGCGGCACATCCACGATCGATCCCGCCGAGCTCGCCCGCAAAGCCGAAGAGCGCCGGACAAAGTTCCAGGAGCAGGAGCGTCAGGCGCGCTGGCACCGCGAGCAGGAGCGCCGCCGCCTGTATGCCATGTGGCAGGCCGGTCAGCCGGTCCCGGGCTCACCGGTCGAGGCCTATCTTGCCTTGCGCCTTGTGGTGCTGCCTGCCGGCGCAGCCGTCCGTTATCTGCCCGAGGCGCAGCTTTACGCCTCGGGCGCCAAGGACGCCAAAGTCATCCACACTGGCCCCGCCATGATGGCGGCCGTCATCGGTCCGGAGGATCGCTTCGTCGGCCTGCACCTGACCTGGATCAATCTCGCGGATGCCGACGGCAAGGCGCGCGTCGCCGATCCCGAAACCGGCGAGGTCGAGGCTGCCAAGAAGATGCGCGGCTCGATCGGTGGCGGTCGCATCGAGCTGGTGCGCTGCGCCGAGCCGCAGCGCCTGGTGCTGGGCGAGGGGATCGAGGAGGTGCTCTCAGTCTATCGTGCCCTGCAGGCTGCCGGTTGGGATCTGTCGCGCACTGCCTTTTGGACGGCGCTCAGCCTCGGCAATCTCGGCGGCCCGCATCGCGGCTCGGTCGAGCATCCGACCCAGCGCCGCACCGATGCGCGCGGCCGGGATCTCGGCCCGCAGAAGGTTCCGGGCGACGTGCCGGATCTCACCGTCCCGGCGATCCCGGTGCCGGACAGTGTCACCGAACTCGTGCTGCTGGGTGATGGTGATTCCGATCGCTTCACCACCGATCTCGCGCTGCGCCGTGCAGCACGCCGTCATGCCCGCCGGGGGCGCACGATCCGGGCGGTATGGTCGCCCGCCGGAGGCGACTGGAACAAGCTGCTGCGGGGCGCTGCATGATGAGGCAAGGCGCGTCGCAGCATGCCCATAAGGATCGCGGGCACGATCTCTACGAAACCCCGGCCATAGCCACTCAGGCGCTGCTGCGCGTCGAGCGCCTGGCGCCGCGCGTGTGGGAGCCGAGCGCAGGTCGCGGCGCGATCATGCGCGAGTTGCTCAGCGCTGGGCATCAGGTGGTAGCCTCGGATCTCATCGCTTATGCGGGCGCGGATGCCGGGATCGAGACCTCGGTCGATTTCCTCGACGTCCAGCAGGCGCCAGCCGGCTGCACCGACCTGGTGACCAACCCGCCCTACAAGCTCGCCAATGCCTTCGTGCGGCACGGCCTCACTCTGGTGCCGCGCGTCATCGTTCTGCTGCGGCTGATGGCGCTCGAAGGCGCGCGCCGCTCCGATCTGATTGACCGGCACCTGGTGCGGGTCTGGGCTGGCATCGAACGGCTGCCGGCCATGCACCGTGAAGGTTGGGACGGGCCGAAGCTCAAGGCCTCGGCGGCACCGTTCGCATGGTTTGTTTTCGAGGCCAAAGAGCGCGGCGACACGCCGATCGAGCTGCGGCGCATGTCGTGGAGAGCGTAATGAACACCAACGATCCTCTCAGCCAGATCGCCGCGGCGGTGGGAGCCGCGCCCGTGATTGATCTCGGCCAGGATCTCGCCGAGGCAGATGACGCCTTCGTGCCGGAAGACGAGGCCTCGTTCGAGGATGATGGAGCTGAGCCTCCGGAGCCACCGGAGGAGGGCGCGGCGGTCAATCAGGACATCCTCGCGGATTGCGCCAGACTGGAGCAGAACGACACCGACAACGGCCAGCGCCTGCTGCGGCATTTCGGGGACAGCGTGCTGCACGTGCGCGAAGTCGCTTGGCATGCCTGGACCGGCACGCACTGGGATCCGGATGGCGGCACCGAGGCCGTCGAGCGTTTCGCCCAGAAGACGGCCAAGCGCATCGCGCTCGAGGCTCCGTTTCTGAATCCCTCACCCCGCGATCGCGACGCGATCAAGGCGGCCGAGCCTCTGAAGGGTAAGCCCTTCGACACGCTGACCGACGCCGAGAAGGAAACCTTGAAGGGCGGGCAGCGGGCAGAGGAGAATTTAGGGAAACGGCGCGGCGACCGGCGCAAGTTCTCGGTCTCCTGCGGCAACCGCGCCCGCACGGTGGCGATGATTGCCCAGGCTCTGCCACACCGCACCGTGGGCCCGCACGACCTCGATGCTGATCCGATGCTGTTCAACGTCCAGAACGGCACTCTGCGGTTTGTACGCAAAGTGGTCGAGGTCGAGGATCCGGAGTGCCCGGATCCGAATGAGCGCCGCATGATCCGCCAGGTCGAGGCCTCGGTCGAGCTACTGCCGCACAACCGCGGGCACCTGATCGCCAAGATCTCGCCCATGACCTACGACAAGGCGGCAACGTGTCCGCGCTTCACGGCTTTCCTCGATCGCTTCCAGCCGGACGAGGAGCAGCGGCGCTACCTGCAGCTTGCCGTCGGCCGTGCGTTGCTCGGGGGTGCTTCCACTCAGGTGCTGATCTACCTCTACGGCGATGGCGCGAACGGCAAGTCGGTGTTCATGGAAACGATCGCCGAGCTGCTCGGCGCCTATGCCGGGCGCCTCAAGCCGGAGTCGATCTCTGGCAACCTGGAGGGGCGGGGCGATCAGGCCACGCCGGATTTCGCGCGGCTGCAGGGCAAGCGCTTCGTCGGCATTGCCGAGCTGCCGCGCGGCGCACCGCTGCGCGAGGGTCTGGTGAAGACGATGACCGGCGGCGAACCGATCCCGGTTCGCCACCTCAACAAGGGCTTTTTTGACCTCACGCCTGAGTTCATTCCCTTCATGTCCGGCAATGAGCTGCCTGACGTGGGCGGTCTCGATCACGGAATCTGGCGTCGCCTCAAGTTCGTGCACTGGCCGGTGAAGATCCCGGACGGCGAGCAGCGTCCGCTTAAGGAGGTGGTCGGGGAGTTCTGCGCGGAGAGTGCCGGCATCCTCAACTGGGCGATCGAGGGAGCGCTGCACTTCCTGCGCGAGGGTCTCAAGGAGCCCGCGGCCGTCACCGCTCTCACCGCCTCCCACCGTGAGGATCTCGATCCGGTTGGCGCCTTCGTGCGCGATTGTGTGGTCGCTGTTCCGGGTTCGGATGTGCAGGCCCGTATGCTGTTCGAATCCTTCCGCAGCTACTGCGAGGCCAATGCCATCAGGCCATGGACCGAGAAGACGTTCGCGCTGGCCATGAAGAAGAAGGGCTTTGTGCGCGAGGACAAGCGCATCCGGCGCTGGATCGATATCGACCTGCAGGATGTGCCGCAGCGCCCTGAGCCCCGCAGCCCCTATGGAGAGCCGACCTATGGAAATTGACCCTCGCTCGCGCGCCAGTGCTCTCTCCGACGGGAGAAAAAGCCGCATGGCACAAGCATGTCCGGATCTGTACCGCGAGGGTTGCGAGGGTTTTGCGAGGGATGCTTTCGACCCTCGCAGAGCAAATAGAGATTTTTTATCAGTGGCTTAACGGCAGGGCGCGAGGGTTGCGAGGGTTGCGCGCCCGCTACGTATAAGCAAAGGGGCTCCGGGGAGAGAAATAAGAGTTCAATCTATACACGTTAGGAGGGTTAACCCTCGCAACCCTCGCAAACATAAAATAAGATATTGAAAACGCTGTGAAATTTGAATTGCGAGGGTTGAAAACGACCCTCGCGGACCATCGCAACCCTCGCACAGGGGATTTTGGGGGCGGGCATGAAGAAGCGGATTACCATCGAGAATTTGCTGCGCTGGACCTACAGGGATGAGTTGCCCAAGGAGCAGGCCTCAGGCGGCTTCCTGCGTCCGGCAGGTTTTGGCGGGGCCTGGGGCGGGATCGAGCGCTACGGCGAGATCCTGACCATCGTCGACGAGTCCAAGGAAAACCGCTTTGGCTTGGTGCCGGATCTCTCAGCCGCCAACGATCCTCATCCGGACGCCGTCCGGGTCGGGGAGGCCGTGCGGGCGCTCGATGGCTGCGCCCTGTGTCTGCCCGCAGACTGGAACCCGCTCGCCGACTGGTCGAGCCTTGCCGAAGAGGGCCAGCGCGCCGTGC